>Ga0315339_1000090_pt1 | contig 152298 bp, 170 predicted proteins | sample ASW17metaG_FD_204514 | JGI IMG/M metagenome (GOLD analysis project Ga0315339, IMG submission 204514) | Ammonia-oxidizing marine archaeal communities from Pacific Ocean, United States - ASW #17 | ecosystem: Environmental > Aquatic > Marine > Oceanic | place: USA: California | collected 2016-12-05
AAATCACTAATAAAGATTCATATAATGCAAAATCAATACAGGCTTTAGAAGGACTACAGGCTGTAAGAAAAAGACCTGGAATGTATATTGGTGACGTAACCAAGAGAGGATTCCATCACCTAGTCTTTGAGGTTATAGATAACTGTGTAGATGAAGCTTTAGCTGGCCATTGTGACAAAATAGAAATTAATATAAATCAAGATGAAAGCATTTCCCTTGAAGATAACGGAAGAGGGATCCCTGTTGACATGCATGCGCAAAAAAAGAAACCTGCAGTTGAGGTTATTTTAACTACATTGCATGCTGGGGGAAAATTTGATTCTAAAACATATGCTGTCTCAGGAGGTCTGCATGGTGTTGGCGTCACAGTTGTTAACTTCTTGTCAGAGTTTTTGGAAGTAGAGATATCAAGAGATGGTAGTGTTTGGCATCAAAGATACGAGCTTGGGAAGGTTGCTTCCAAGTTAAAGCCAATAAGAAAATCCTCTAAAACAGGATCTAAAATTACTTTTAAGCCTGATTCCTCAATCTTTGAACCAGTTATAAATACAAGCGGTAGATATGATTTTGAACCCAAGTTTGATTTTGATTATTTGTGCAACAGGATAAGGGAATTAGCCTTTTTGAACGGAGGATTAAAGCTATCTATTAATGATTTAAGAACATCTAAGTCCGAGACATTCTTTTATAAAGGTGGCATTAATTCATTCGTAGAATTTTTAAATAAAGGCAAAAAAATAGTAAACAATCCAGTCTTTATATCCGGGTCAAAAGAAGGAACAGTTGTAGAAATAGCAATACAGTACAACGAAGGATACTCTGAGAATGTTTACTCGTATGTCAATAATATTAACACTATTGAAGGTGGGACTCATCTAAGCGGCTTTAGGAGTGCTTTAACAAGGTCAATTAACAAATACGCTAAAGATCAAAATTTATTTAAAAATCAGAATATTCAAATTACTGGAGATGATACAAGAGAAGGTTTGGGGGCTGTCATTAGTATTAAAGTCCCGGAACCTAAATTTGAAGGACAAACAAAAACTAAATTGGGTAATTCAGAAACCTCAGGAATAGTAGAATCGCTAATGAACGATTTCTTAAGTGATTTCTTTGAGAAAAACCCTTCCCAGGCAAAAAAAATAGTTGGTAAATCGATTGATGCCGCTAAAGCAAGAGAGGCTGCAAAAAAGGCTAGAGATTTAACTAGAAGAAAAAGTGCCTTAGATCTCGGTTCGTTGCCTGGCAAATTGGCAGATTGTCAAGAGAAGGATCCTGAAAAGTCAGAGCTATTTATTGTTGAAGGAGAGTCTGCTGGAGGTTCGGCCAAACAAGGAAGAGATAGGAAAACGCAAGCTGTTTTGCCTCTAAAAGGAAAAGTTATTAATGTTCAGAAAGCCAGGTTAGATAAAGTTTTAAGTAATGATGAAATTGGAACTTTAATTACTGCTATGGGTGTTGGTGCCCCGGATATAAGCAAGGACCCAGAAAGTGTTAATGCTGTAGATATTTCGAAGCTAAGGTATGGAAAAATAATTTTGATGACTGATGCCGATATTGATGGTTCACACATAAGAACTTTACTTTTAACTTTTTTCTATAATCACTACAAAGAGCTAATTAGGAGGAAGAAATTGTTCATAGCTCAACCTCCTCTTTTTAAATTAAGAAAAGCAAGTAAGGATACTTATATCCAAGATGAAGGTGGTTTAGATGACTTTTTATTGGAGAATTCGATAAATGAACTCATATCAGAAGAAAGTTTTACAAAAAATAATATGACTAAGGTTGATATGTTGAAGAGTATCTCTCATTTTAGAAGATTTAAGGTTTTTTTAGATAATTTACAAAGGTCTGGCATGGATGAACGAGTTTTGAATATTGTTATTCCTATTGCAGAAAAATTGGAGAGTTCGGATTTAAATAAATTTGAGAAGCCTATATTAAAGGAATTAAAAAGACTAGAAGAAGTACAGCCATTGGTTGATTACTCGTTTACTAAAGAGAGTAACTCCTCTTTTGTTTTTAATGTAAAGAATCAAGGGAGACAAAAAGAGACTGTTATAAGCTCTGCTTTTTTAGAGTCTCAACTTTTTCTAAAGTCGGTAAGTGAGTTCTCGAATAGCATGAAAAATATGAAGTTTCCACTTAAGCTGAGTTCAATATCTGGTGATCTTTATGAATTTGAGAATTTAGAGGGACTTCTAATTAAATTAAGTGAAATTGGAAAGAAGGGCTATTCTATTCAAAGATATAAGGGCTTGGGTGAAATGAATCCGGAGCAACTTTGGGAAACAACTCTTGACCCTTCCATTCGTGTATTAAGAGAAGTAACTATTGCTGACGTGGAAGACATTGAACAGGACAATAAAGAAAGAAATCTTTTTGAAGATTTAATGGGTGACCAAGTGGAACCTAGAAAAAAAATTATTGAAGATAATGCACTTTATGTATCAAACCTAGATATATAAGACTTTTATTTCTTAGTTATTTCTTTTATATCATTAATTTCTTTGTTAACGTTTTCATTAATTTCGTCTTTTAGACTTGTTATATTTCTATAAAATTTCCCACATTTCTTTGCAATGCTAGGTATTTCTTCAGGTCCAAAGAGAATTATAAATATAAGAAAAATAAAAACAATTTCAGTAAAACCAAGACCAAACACAAATATAGTATAAAGCAATATTAATTTTTTATCGGTTTTTTTATGAATAAGGCTAAGAATGCACCAATCAAGCAAGCAAACATACATATATAAAAGCCATATTGATAGGTTTGAAATTTATCAACTAGAAAGCCTGCCAGAGGAGGTCCTATAATTGCAGAGATAGAAAAACCGGTTCCAAAAACACCAAATATTTGTCCTACATGCTTTTTCCCAAAGAAATCTTTTAATAGGCTTGGAAAGATTGGTATCCATCCTCCATATGAGAAACCAAAGAAGAATCCAAAAAGTGAGTAATGAAATAAAGAGTTACCGTTTAGTAGTATTAATACGGAAAGACCTTGACCTAAAAAAACAGTAAAAAGTATTTTGTTTCTGTCAACGAAATCTGCTATATATCCGGTGACTAGTCTTCCGCAGAAGCTACCAGCAGCAATTGAAGCCGGAGCTAAAGAAGAAGCTAATAAATTAAGATTGTTATTTATAGCGTAATCAAACTGAAGAGTAACAACTATTAAAAAAGACAGCATTCCAAGAAAGAGAAGAATATATAGTATCGCAAATGCAGACGTCTTAGTTGCTTCTTTTGTCTCCCAGTTGTTTACCTCTGCATTGTCAGAAACAGGAAAGGCTCCCCCGTATGGCTCTAATCCCATAACACTGGGATCTTCTTTCATTATAAATGCTGGTAATAGGAATATTAATGTTATAAAAGCAAGAGATATCAATGTAGTTTCAAGTGATGAAACACTAAGTATCCAAGCAGATAGAGGGTTGATAATTAGTCCAGCAATTGGAACACCAGCGGTAACAAGACCTACTGCAAAATCTCTTCTTTTATTAAACCATCTCTGAACAACTGCTACAGCAGGAATATAAAATGCACCATCACCAATACCCGTTAATACTCCATAGTTTAGAAAAAGGCTTAGCTTCGTCTCAGAATATGCAGTTAAAAAAAGACCAAGTACTGTTATACAACCACCAAAGAAAATGACTTTTTCCGGCCTATGCTTGTCAATTAATTTACCAAAGAGAACCATGGAAAAAGCAAAAACAATACATCTTATGGCAAAGATTGAATTAACAGAAGCTTTAGACATTTCAAATTTTGCTTGTATTGAGGGTAGCAAGACTCCAAAAGAGTACAATAGTAAGCCGTCAAGAAAGACTAATGCAATAGCAGCAAAGACTATTATCCAACCATAAAAGAATTTATTTTTTTTCATTAGAAGTACCCTTAGTTTTCTTTAAAAAGAAATCAATATTATTTTTTATGCTTACGATTTCTTCTATCCCCGAGGCCATATTTTTTACTACTATAGTTCCATTGTTAAAATTATCTTTTCCTATAATTATTATATTTTCAGCGAGATTTTTGTCCGCTGATTTTATTTGTTTAGTAAAGCTTCTTCTGAGAAGATCAACTTCTACTGAAAGCCCAACTTCTCTAAGCCTTAAGGCTAATCTTAGTGATTCTTCAATCATTTCTTCTTGCTGATATACTATAAAAAAATCTATAGAATTACTTGCTTCATTCTTCCTTTTCATTGCTAACATCAATCTTTCTATCCCGGCTGCAAAACCAATTGACTTAGATTCCTGTGCACCAAACTTTCCCATAAGACTATCGTATCTTCCCCCAGCGAGAAGAGCATCTTGAGCACCCAAGTTTGAAGATGTTACCTCAAATACGAGATCGTTATAATAGTCTATGCCACGGACAAGCTGATTGTTTATTGAGTACTTAAAGTTAAAGCTGTCTAATATTTTAGTCAGTTCGTTAAACCTTTTAAGGGATTTTTTATCTAAATAATCAATTGTCTTAGGTATATCATTAAAATTGTAGTTGTGGACAGCTTTGTCAAGAAACCTCAGTGGATTTTTATTTAAGATTTTATAATCTTTTTCATCTATAGAGTTCTTATTTTTTCTACCAAAGTTTGAAACGGCTTTAGATATATTCTTTAAGCTCTCGTTATTTCCTATTGAGTTTATTTGAAAAGTATAATTATCTATATTAAGACTAGTCAATATTTCTTTAGCTAAATTTAAGATTTCGACTTCGTATAGAATTTCATCTGACCCTATTAGCTCAGCTCCAATCTGATGAAACATTCTATATCTCCCTTTCTGAGATCTTTCATATCGAAACATAGGACCCAAATAAAAGAGTTTGTTTAGGCTCTTTATTTTGCTTAATGAGTTTTCTATAACACTTCTAATTATCGGCGCGGTTCCTTCAGGGCGGAGGCAATACTTTAAAATTTTTTCCTTAGATACGGTGCTACTATCTCTTTCTAATACAAACTCATACATTTCTTTAGAGACAATATCCGTATCTTCTCCTATACCTGTTTTGAATACTGAGTCATATTCTATTACAGGAGTTATTATTTCCTGAAAGTTATATGTATTCATAATTTGCCTTAGCTGGTCGGTTGTAGTAGTCCAAGCAAAAGATGTATCTGAATTTCCAGTATCGTATGGAAGAATGTCCTTAAAGCCTTTAACTATTTTCATAACTATATAAATCAAATCTTAAATAAGTATTGTTTATTAATCAATTAATCAATAATATATAAATAATGAATATAGTTTACGTTGGTAGTCCTGAACTCTTTTCAGAAGGAGCAAGCTCTTTACATGTTGCTAGAATGTGTGAAGCTTTTGCTGAATTAGGTCATGATGTAGAACTTGTTATACCAATACATGAAGAGAAACAGGCCGATTTTTTTGAATATTACAATATCCAGCATAGATTTAAATTAAATCCCACCAAGGGGATAGCTAAGGGGTCTTCTAGGCATTTATTCCATGGGGTACTCTCTTTTTTTAAAGTCCTAGGTAAGAACTATGATTTTGTAGTTACAAGAAATATTACTTTTGCCTTTTTAATATCTTTTTTTAAATCTAATATAATAGTAGACATTCACCACCCCCCTGTAAATTATTTATCTAGAGTAGCTATAAAAAGATTTATTCAAAGTTCTAATATCATTAAAATATCTTGCAACTCGGAAGGCACTAAGAAGAATATTGAAGATAATTTTAGCTCTTCTAAAAAGCTCAAAGTTCTGCATAATGGAGTTAATCTTGAATTGTTTAAGCCTAATAAAAATCCTGCTTTATTTAAAAAGGCTTTTAATATTCCAGAGGGGCCTAAGGTTATATCTTATGTTGGGAATACTTACAAGGGGAGAGGAATAGAAAAGATTGTGGAGTTGTCAAAAATACACAAAAATTTATTTTTTCTTATTGTAGGTGGAGAAAGTCAAGATAATAGGGTGTATCAGGACCATCTCTCCCTTAATCAAGAGAACGTACTTTTTACAGGACATGTTGGCAATATAGATATTCCTAATTTTTTAGCTATATCAGACGTACTTTTGATTCCGTATAACTCTGATTTTACTATTAAGGGAGGATCAGTTGCTTCTGAGTACTCTTCACCGATAAAGTTATTTGAATACTTATCTGCAGGTAAGCCTATAATCGCCTCTAATTTACCTTCTATATCAAGAATATTATCAGATGAAGTTAATTGTATATTGGTTGAGCCGGATTCGTTTGATTTGCTAAATAAATCTTTAGTAAGAGTAATCGAAGACAAAGTACTTTCAGAGAAGATTTCTATAAATTCTCTTAATTTGTCTAAAGAGTTCACGTGGATGAATAGAGCTAGCAACATCATAGCTATGGACATCTAAATGAAGAAAATTTTTTTAATTATCACTCTCACGTTAATCTGTTTTTCAAGTTTTGGTAGCACAAGCCCGACTATTCTAAAAGAAAAAAAACCCTCATTTATCGAAGATACATTGATAATAAACTCCTTTCTTTGGGGAGGGAGAATTATTTATGTAAGGAATAAAGATTCAAAAATTTTTGATACTAGCCTAAGTAAATGGGCAAAAAACATTTCAAGCCCGGAAATAAATGACGGAGACAGTTTTGCTACTAACTATCTATATCATCCTTATTTTGGAGCTTTATATTATCAAGTTTATAGAGACTTGGGCTACAGCGAGGAGGATGCTTATATAGGAACAATTATTCAAAGCACCCTTTGGGAGTTTAGTATAGAAGGGACGGTGGAAAAGCCTTCAGTAATAGACTTGCTGGTAACACCTGGTTTGGGAATACCTCTAGGTCTATACTTCGAGAAGCTTAACACTAATCTTTCAAAATCAGATTCAAAATTCAAAAGAACTCTCTCATACTTGGTGAATCCGACAAAGTTATTTATGTCGGAAGGCAGTATAGGATTTCTAAATCCTATGACAGGAAGTTTTATGATATATAAACCTTTTAGTTATCGAGAATCAGAAAAAACGAACAACCCACTTATCTTCAATAACCTGAGTCTCGATACATATGTTTTTGATATTAAGCAATATCGTGGTGGAGGGGTTGATATTCTTTATTCTCTTAATGGGAACATAGTTAATAGGTCGGGTAATAAAATCCTAAGATTTAAATTTCCTTGGGCAGGTCCTTATGATGGCAACAGTAAAAATTATGAGGTTGTAGATAACGGTTTTGAGATAGGAAATATTCAGCTTGGATTAACTAGTATTTTAAGTGCTAAAGAGAGCTTTACTATTGGCTCTGACTTTGGTATTAATTTTCCTTCATCAGGTATTTGGGGAGATAAGAAGGGTAGGCTTGAAAAGTTGCAGCCTAACTCACTTATTCTAAAGGACATTCTTCATGACTCAACTGTATTAGCTCCTAAGTTGTTTATTGTTAGTAGTATCGTTGATTTGGGAGTTAGTTCGGAGATATTTCTCAATGCTAATGATTATAGCAATGAGTCGGAAGAAGTTTTTATAGTATATGAAGCAAAATTAAATTTATATAAATCAAAAAGTGAGAAATATAATTTGTCTTTAGATGTTAAGCTTATAGACAAGAAAACAGAGAGGAGCTCAGATATTGACGGAGCTTATTCCTTGGGCTTTAGACTAATCGACGATTTGGACCTTTCAATTAATTATATTACGCCCTTCAAAGGTGATTTAAATAGATATATGAATAATGGAGTTCTTTTTAAGCTTACCGTCCCACTCTTCTAGCTCTTTATTTCAGTCATGAGCCATCCTTCTAATTCGTCAATTGGAATAGCTGCCAATGTGACCAATTGAATGGTTCCTCTGCATCCAAGCTCTATTGATATTCTTGATATTGTTTCGTTATCAGGTGCATCTAATATGTTAATAAAATCATACTCACCTAATACAGCATATTGCTCAATTACTCTGGCTCCCATCTTCTCAATCTCGTCGTTAACTTCTTTGATTCTTTCAGGACGCATTTTCACGGTCTTTCTTCCTTCGTCTGTTAAGTTGCTTAGCATTATATACTTTGGCACCTATATCTCCTGGAGAAGTATTTTCTCAATGTCTTTTTTTGGCATTGATCCAACAAGCTGATTCTTTAATTCCCCATTTTTAAAGATTAACATTGTTGGAATACTCTTAATTCCATATTTAGCAGCCATTTCTTGATTCTCGTCAATATTTATTTTTACAATAGAGAGTTTGCCCTCGTTCTCTGTTGAAATCTCTTCAAGAGTAGGGCCAAGTAATTTGCAAGGACCACACCATGGTGCCCAAAAATCTACTAGCACGGGAAGATCAGATTTTAAAACTACATTATCAAAATTTTCATCATTAGTTTCTATTACACTATTCATCAAAGTCACCTCAGTAATTATTTTAACTTTTATATATTATAATTTAAAATTAATTATTAATGTCGCTTACAATAAGTTAAAATTATCACATTATAGAATAAAAGGAAATCTATTTATGATTAAAAAAAAAACTAGGAAAGAATCAGACTCTATGGGGACAATGAATGTCCCAGCCGATGCCCTTTACGGTGCACAAACTGCCAGGGCTGTTAAAAATTTTCCGATTAGCAAACTAAGATTTAATAGAGCCTTTATTGAGGCATTGGGAGTAGTCAAATTCTCAGCAGCAAAGACCAATCTAAGCTTAAATTTAATCTCTACTGATATTGCTAATTCTATAATGAGGGCTTCAAATGAAGTAATCTTGGGTAAGCATGATTCTGAATTTGTTGTCGATATATTTCAAACAGGTTCCGGAACATCTACAAATATGAATGTAAATGAAGTGATTGCGTCACTCTCAAATAGATATAGTAAGGGGAGGGTTAAAATCCATCCTAATGATCACGTAAATCTCTGTCAGTCTAGCAATGATGTTATTCCAACTGCAATACATATTTCTGTTTACAACTTAATTCTAAAATCTTTGATTCCAAATTTAAAGAAATTGGAAAAGGAGTTATCTGCTAAATCTAAAGAATTTGATAAGGTTTTTAAGATAGGACGTACACATCTTCAAGACGCAACTCCTATTACTTTAGGCCAAGAGTTTAGTGGCTATTCAAGTATGATTTCTAAGTCCATAGGTTTTATTTTAGAATCATCAAAACATCTATCAGAGTTAGCTCAGGGTGGTACGGCAGTAGGAACAGGTATTAATTCACATCCAAGATTTGCCAAGAAGGTAGCACTAGAAATTTCTAAAAAAGTTGGTGTTAAATTTGTAGAAGCTAAAAATCACTTTGAGGCCCAAGCATCAAAAGATGCGATTGTATTAACAAGTGGTGCATTAAAAACGTTAGCAACATCTTTGATGAAGATAGGAAATGATATTAGATGGTTAAGTAGTGGCCCAAGGTGCGGGTTCGGAGAAATTTCCTTACCGGCTATTCAGCCTGGCTCTTCCATTATGCCCGGGAAAGTTAATCCAGTTTTAGCCGAATCATTAACTCAAGTTTGCGCTCAAGTTATAGGTAATGATTTGACTATTTCTATAGCTGGGCAGTCTGGAAATTTTGAATTAAATGTTATGATGCCTGTAATGGCTCACAATATCCTTGAGTCTGTGGAAATTCTTTCAAACTCTGCTCTGGTTTTTGCTAATGATTGCATCTCAGGTATAGAAGTTGACAGTGAAAAGTGTGAGGCTACTATTGAAAAGAGTCTGGCTATGTGCACAAGTCTAGCTCCTGTTATAGGATATGATAATGCTGCTGCGGTAGCAAAGAAAGCCTTTAAGGAAGAGAAGACCGTAAGAGAAGTAGTTAATGAAGATAAAATTTTAGATAAAAAGGAAGCTGCTAGGGTCCTTGATCCTAAGAAAATGATAAAGCCAAGTCTTTAAAATGAAAAAGAAATTATTAATAAAAGTTTCCAATCTAGAAGATATTTCTGTAAGTGTTGAATATTACAAAGAGAAGTACTTCCCGGATATTCTTAAGGAGACAGAATTGCTTCATTCAATAATTGATCAGATTAAACTCGAACCTAGAATTTTATATGATGAAAGTTATGTAAAAGGATGGAAGGATGAATTGACACTAGAAAGAGAGTCAAAAGTAAAGATTATTATTAACCTTTTGCAGGCTGTGCTAAACGAATTAGAGAATTCAAACACCTTCTTGTCGACAAAAAAGAATTTTGATAGATGGACAGAGGCAAAAGAATGGTTAAGGGCTATATTTACGGCTGCATCTTCCGGCTCATTATCTAAACTAGTTTATTTCGGACCTGATGCTGAAAGCTTCCCTAGTGACTCTAAATTGCTATCCGAGTTTGTTTCTTTAAGGGGCAAAATAGAAAAGTTTTTTACAAAATTTTATCCATTTCTTCTTGAGATAAAAAAAAGAAAAAAAAATACACCAATAATGCTATCTAAGCATACAAATACTCTGATAATCGACGAGGCTCTTGGAATATTTGCAACTAAATATTACAAGTCTTATGCTCCATATTCTGGCTCTATTGCATCTAAAGATTTTTTTGAAGTAGACTCAGTTGATAAAATTGTTCTTCATATACTTGCTAATAAGTATAGAACAACCTTTCAATCAATATCAATGAGAATGCAGATGATTTAATTTCTTAAGTTTTACTTTTCCATAAGTGGTACAATTAAAATTATGAGCTCTAAAAATCAGAAAAATGTTTGGATAGATTCAGAAATTCTAAGTAAAAATTTTTTTGTTGCTCTAAAAGAGTTTGTAGAGCAGGTTCATTCAGGGAAAACAGGAATTTTATCTTGGCTTTTCTTTTGTAAATACTTTAGCGATTTTCAGAAGACTATGAAGCCTTTATACTTGGCATTAGCAATAAAAGAGCAACCATGCATACTGGACCATCCTGTCGTTAGGTATCAAGTAATCGCCTGGACATTGCAGTCAAAGTACCCTAGTGTTGAAGACAAGCTTAGCCTTAAAGAGTTTGCTCTAGGACTTAGTGATTATAATTCATATAAAAAATCTAAGAATTCAATTCCTTTCAATAAGGAGCATATAGCAGGTACATATAAATATATTTATAAAATGTTATCAGAAGCCAATAGGGAGCTTAAACCGAAGTCAGACGAAGAAAGAAACTTTGCCTTAAGAGTTGTCTTTAATCCCGGAAAAGCAAAAATAATTCCATTAGAAAGTAAGATATCTGAGTGGTCAAAAATAAAAAAAATAAAGGATTTAGCTTTAATTATTACTCAATACTTTTTGAGCTACAAGTGGAGCCTAGAATATAAAAATGACTTTGTAAAAAATGAAAACGAACTTTTAATTCCTCCAAAGTTGATTCCGATGAAAAAAATTGAAGAATTAATTTGACGATTTGCTTATATCTTTTTGATTAGCAAATTCTATATTCGTCCATCTATTTAATAAGAACTCAAACAATTCTTTTGCTACATCTTGATTCGAACTCGATAGTTCTTTTTTAAAGTCGGCAACTATTTTTACAGAATCTTCCTTGTCAAGGCTATTCATTGGAAAAGAAGCTAGTAGGTCGCCATAGTTTAGAATAACGATGCTATCTGTGGGAAATTTGTCTATCCACTCTCTCAAATTATTCAAATCATCCTGTATAACTTCTAAATATTTCCCGAGATCTACATTGGTTATTTCTATCTTAGAGTTCAAAGATGTAAAATCTTCAATAGACTCTTTAACATCTGAAATACTACTTTGGTAGTGAATAGCACCAAAGCCCCAATGAGTCTTGAAAGTTTTCTTTTTCTCCTCTTTAAACATGAAGAACCAATGTATTGGTATAAGGTTATCTACTAGAAAAGAAAAAGGGACTTCATTCAGCTTATTGTCAGGACATATAAAGTTCTCGTTATCTTCTTTAATAAAAAGACATTCTCTAATTTCTTTTTCTTTTATGTTGAGCTGATCGCAGAGTGCGTTCTGAAATGCCCCATATTCATTTCCAAACCACAAACCGTACGGGGAAGTTGGCCCACCCCAAAACCGCTCGTAGAAATCAGTATATTCTGACCAGTATTCTTTATCTTCTTTAAAATGAGAAAGTCTCTGGTAGACCTGAAGGCAACATGAAGGCATAGGTTGATTTTCCTATATTTAGAATTATAATTCAATCTAAATATATGAGTTTAAAATTTTTCCAAACTTCAGTTATTTTTTTCATGTTTCTTTTAAGTGCTCAGGCTCAAGGTCCGGTATTTTACGAAACAGTTCCTACGATTGGTAAGTTTATTATGATGGGTGTGGCCATAGCTATCCCAACATTCATAATACTTTCTCATGTCCCATTGTTCGAGCTGCTAGAAAATGATTCACTTCCAAAGCTACCAAAAATTAATAAAGCTCAAAAAGAGAGCTTGAAGGGCACTATCGTTGGCGTTGTTTTTGGCCTACTTATAACCGTTCTATGTTTGATTCTTTCGTAAGCTATTTATAAAAAAGATTGCAGATTTCACTTTATTGTGTGTTATAGTGAGCTCAAATGTCTGTTAAAGTGGACCAGATTATTAGAACTGAAAGGAAAACTATTGAAATTCAGGTTTCAGTAGAAGGATATATAATAGTTAAAGCTCCGCTAAATGATTCAATTGAAAAAATTGAGGAACTTATTGAGTCAAAGAAATTTTGGCTCTTAAGAACACAGCAAATAACAAAAGCGAAATATCTTAACGATCTTCATAAAAAATACGAAGAGGGTGAGAAGTTTTTATTTTTAGGAACAGAAAGGCCCCTGAAGATTGTTAATAATGATCCTGTCCCCCTATCATATAAAGACGGAACGTTCTACTTATCAAGCATTAATATAAAATTTGCAAACAAATTCTTCATAGACTGGTACAAGGATAAAGCGAAGGAATATATCTCTGATATTGCGGATAGATTCTCTAAGATATATAAAATTCCCTATAAGAAAGTAACAATTAAGGATTCTTTTTCTCAGTGGGCCTCGTGCTCAGGCGATGGTAATTTGAACTTTAGTTGGAGAGTGGTTCTGGTTCCACATGAAGTTATTGCATATTTAGTAGTTCATGAATTAGCTCATATTCACCTTAGAGATCATTCACCTCAATATTGGCTAAAGGTCGAAGAGATGATGCCAGATTATCTTAAGTATGATAATTGTCTCAAGGAGTATGATCACATATTAAGTATCTTCAAAAACGATACTGGGTCTTTTGACTCAAGAAGGACTAAAAATAAGAAAGATGGAGACTCTAGGAATGAAAATAAACAGCTAGAGTTTGAAATTTAATTTAATGTCTATGGAAATAAAAAAGATATTAAACAGAATATTTGTAGTTACTCTTTCTCTACCCTTTGCTTTTGTGGTCTTTTCTCCTTTACTTCTATTGTATGGACTTTATCTACTTTCACATTTAGAAGGAAGAGTTAAGCTGAAAAGCTATTATGCTAATGCTATAGGTATTCTTAAGTTGATTATTGCATCTGTAAGATTTAGAGATACTGAAATAAGATCAAGTGCTAGAATGGATCTTCTAAAAAAATGTAAGAACTACTGGAATGGAAAAAATTAAAACTTGGAACTAGAATCAGTAATTCTATACAATGAATATGCCATTATTATAAAAATTGATAAAAATAATAATGCAAAAAAAATTTTCTCTTTGGGTCCTGTCATAGTTATATTATAAATTAAAAAAGAGACTTAAGAAGCTTTTAACTAAATAATCATTGCTATAATAAAAAAGGTAAGTAATATAAGTGTATGCAAGGTATAGATTTTAAATATAAAAAGAATACAGAAAAAGTCCAACAGTTAATTTTCCCTGAAGGTTTAAGGGAAAAAGTTTTGTTCAGACCTCAGACTAGAGGTAATGTTCAGTTGAGAAATGACAAAGGTGAAGGCTATCATAGCCATAATCCTTTTAAGTTAATTGCAATGGATTGCTTAGAAGAGTACATAGCTGAAGAAAATCCTGATAAACTAATCGAAGCGGTAATGCATGACTATTCTTTATTGCATGGGGCGCTTATCCCGGATGTTGAAGCTTGGGATCCAACTACAATGGTAGGAGACGAGATTGTCGATCTAACTATTCTGCAAATGGCTCATTTAGGTATGCCTTTAGATGCTTTAAAGTTTGTTACTCCTCCAACTGTTGTTTGGTCTACAATAAATTATTGGAGATCTTTTTTAACTTTCAAAAGAAGTGCAGTTTATGCAAATGAAGGTTCAACTGTAATTGAGAAGTATTTCCTCAGATTAGGAGGAGCACTCATACCTTCTATCGTACCAGTCGCTGATGGTGCTTTCACTGAAGAAGAAAGAAAGTACAGAGAAATGAAAAGCTCCTAACTAGTGACAGGAAATTCCAAATTTTTTAAGTCTCCAGTAGTTGTATGGTAGTGGTGTTAGATAGCCCGCTAATAATATTATTGGAAGCGACTTTAAGTTAATTACAGCTTTTCCATTTATCATAATATCAGTTGTATTCATTGCCATTTCCATGAAAACCATACTTACAAAGCTCATTCCAATTGCGGTCTTGAATGCATTTATAAGACCCAGCTGTTTTAGTAGGATTACAGTCTCCAGAGCAACACTTGTTATAAGGCCATTAATAGTGGCGAACAGCATAACTTCAAAGGTTGAATTTGAGTGCTCAATATTTTGGAAATAGATAATTGTTCCAAAGTCGCCAATAGCGCAACCCAATATGCACCAAAGGGTATTTATAGAAGCTTTTTTCCATGTATGAATACATTTCCACATAATATTAATTTTTTTTAACTAGATAAATCAAAATCAATATCATTATCACGACAGTTATTGAAAAATAGAAGAGAATTGTTTCTTGAATCATTTATCTAATTATAATACATTATAAATATCATGGCTCAATCTAAAATTCTTGATTCAAATATTCATACTCGATCACTGGTCGGTAGAGAATTAATTAAAGAAAGCAATGCACTGTCTTTTATGAAGAAGTATGAGCTCTATGATAGGGTCGATCTTTTCCCAAAAAAAGTCAGAACTATGGAGATTAAAGAGTGGGAGTCCTTTGCTAGGCAAAATCCGTACTTAGCTAAATTCTTTAATAAGAAGCTTCCTGGTTATTTTTTTCTTGCTCTTGAGACCTGGAATTCATCAGATGATTCAGCTTCATCTACTCCGTTGAATGAGGCAATCTTTTTAGATACGATTGCTTTTTGGAGGAACTTAATTCTAAATAAAGATGAGCAGCTAGCAAAAGATGCCAAGATTCTTCTAAAGAACGTTGGTATAGCCTTGGGCTCTGTTCCAGGAGAACAAGAATGAATATAATTAGATTTATATTAGGCAGACTGATACTTTTTTTAGATTGGATTACTTCACCTAAGCCTTTTTTGATTTCTAAAGAAGAAAAAAATCGAATAGATTCTATTACTTCCAATATGGTTATTTATGAGTTTAAAGCATGCCCTTTTTGTGTTCGAGTTAGGAGATTTATGAAGAAGAACAATATAACTATACATACTAAAGATGCAAGAAAAAGTCCGGAGTATGCTGAAGAGCTTATTAATGGGGGCGGAAAGCTACAAGTACCATGCTTATTTATTCCTAGTAAAGATAATGAACCTAAGTGGCTTTATGAGTCTAAGGATATTGTTAGCTTTCTTACTGAGGAGTTAAATTTTAAAAGATGAATTTAAAAGATAAGTTAACAAAGATGCAATTTCATGTTACCCAGGAATCTGGAACAGAACCACCATTTAGTGGCACATATAATGATGAAAAGGCTAATGGAGTCTATAAATGTGTCTGCTGTGATAGTGATTTGTTTAGTTCTGATAACAAGTTTGATTCCGGGACTGGTTGGCCCAGCTTCTATGATTCTATTATGAGAGGTAGCTTGGAGCTAAAAGAGGATTCTTCAGATATGATGATTAGGGTTGAGGTTAGCTGTGCTAAGTGTGGTTCCCACTTGGGTCATGTATTTAGTGATGGCCCACAACCTTCAGGTTTAAGGTATTGTATTAATTCAGCCTCTTTATTTTTTAAAAAATCTTAATTTTTTACCACTTTTATAGTAAAATTAACCATGTCCATCTTTAGACAACATATAGGCTCATTAGAAAGAAAGAAAGAGCTAGATAAAAATGCAAAGGTAGTAAGAAGAAGAAAAGGAGATTATGCACCTACACGTCTTTTTTTTGAGGCAAGAACCCCTACAAAAGGTAGGCCAAAGTATAGATGGGGGAATCTAAAAGATTTTCATCCACCTAATTTAGCGAATCCATTAACTTGTAGAGTTCCCTCGCTGATAGACTTCTTAGAGACCAGACAACCTAAGTATTTCTTTTATACCTTGGAGGACTGGGATTTTAAGAAGGATGTAGATTTTCCTGTAGAAAAAGAACTTTTATGTAAGGCTATAATGTACTGGAGGCTGACACTTTTTACTGGTGAGCTTGATGAAGCTTCTCAGAAGATAGTTAACTATTTTCTTAATACAGCTAATAAGATTATAAGTAATAGAATGCCCATATTCGGATATTGGCCTTATAAGAATGGGCTAGTTCACTATTATGATTATCAAAGGAAAGATACTTACAAAGAAAGAAATAAAAAACCTTACTTCATAACTTTTAATCCTGATTTCCCTTCCTTGTTTTTAGATTATTTCAATAGATTAAGAGAAAGACTCCAACAATACGAAAGAGATATTAAGTTAGAAAGAAGTCTAAAGAACAAGGAGTCTCATTGGATGAAAGTTTTTAAATCAATATTCGAGAAGAAAGAGATTCCTGGACCTGTAGATCTTAGGACAAGTTTTAATTATCAAAATCTTGATTTGGTAGTTGCTTCATATATTTCCTGGGAGCATAATAAGCTTAAACTAGTCAAGAATGAGCCAAAGATAAAATTGCTCGCGGATTGGAAACAAATATATTCGATATATAAGGAAGTGGTTTCTTTGAAAGATAAAAGTTCAGAGTTGTTTGAGGAAGAAGTAATTTCTGTTACCATGGCAGATTAATAGAATAATCCTTAATATTAACCTTAAGATATAGTAGGATTTAATTGATGACTGTTTTTAGACTGCATTCAACAACAAAGAAGGACCTTAAAGAAGAACATACTAAGCGATATGGTAGATATAAGGGTTATAAAAAGGGTTCATATGAGCTTGGTTGGAAGATTCAACCCAGAACCCCTACAAAAGGTAGGCCAAAGTATAGATGGGGGAATCTGAAAGATTTTCATCCACCTAATTTAGCGAATCCATTAACTTGTAGAATTCCCTCGCTGATAGACTTCTTAGAGACCAGACAACCTAAGTATTTCTTTTATACCTTGGAGGACTGGGATTTTAAGAAGGATGTAGATTTTCCTGTAGAAAAAGAACTTTTATGTAAGGCTATAATGTACTGGAGGCTGACACTTTTTACTGGTGAGCTTGATGAAGCTTCTCAGAAGATAGTTAACTATTTTCTTAATACAGCTAATAAGATTATAAGTAATAGAATGCCCATATTCGGATATTGGCCTTATAAGAATGGGCTAGTTCACTATTATGATTATCAAAGGAAAGATACTTACAAAGAAAGAAATAAAAAACCTTACTTCATAACTTTTAATCCTGATTTCCCTTCCTTGTTTTTAGATTATTTCAATAGATTAAGAGAAAGACTCCAACAATACGAAAGAGATATTAAGTTAGAAAGAAGTCTAAAGAACAAGGAGTCTCATTGGATGAAAGTTTTTAAATCAATATTCGAGAAGAAAGAGATTCCTGGACCTGTAGATCTTAGGACAAGTTTTAATTATCAAAATCTTGATTTGGTAGTTGCTTCATATATTTCCTGGGAGCATAATAAGCTTAAACTAGTCAAGAATGAGCCAAAGATAAAATTGCTCGCGGATTGGAAACAAATATATTCGATATATAAGGAAGTGGTTTCTTTGAAAGATAAAAGTTCAGAGTTGTTTGAGGAAGAAGTAATTTCTGTTACGGAGTTGTATTTATGATTAATTTACTCCTAACAGTTGGTTTAGGGGGAGCCCTAGGAGCTATCTTAAGATATATGTCTGGCTTATGGATAGCCAACTTGATTCCTGATAGGCCATATCTCGCTACTTTGCTTGTTAATGTTCTTGGATCGTTATTGATAGGATTGTTTTATTTGGCTAGTGAATATTTGCAAATTAAGGACGAATTAAGACTTCTTTTAGTTGTTGGTTTCTTGGGGTCTTTAACAACTTTTTCAACTTTCAGCTATGAATTTGTATTAATGATAAACCAAAAGAGTTACCTTCTCGCTATCAGCTATATTGCTTTAAATTTATTTATAAGCGGAGGCCTTGTTTATATTATCTTGAGATTTGTAAAGAATTAATCTATTTTGAAAGGTGCTTAATCGCTTTGTTCACTCCATCAATAGTAAAGTTAAACATTTTATTTTGGGTCAAATGCCTTGTATAGTCGATTGATTGAGAATAGTCCCAATCTTCTTTTGGAATTGGATTAAGCCATACTATCTTCTCAAAATGATCTCTTATTCTTTTAAAATAGGACTCCCCAGACTTTTCATTATAATGCTCTATAGAACCATTAACGTGAGTGATTTCATATATACCCATGGATGCATCTCCAACAAATATTATTTTATAATCACTGCTGTATTTATTTACTATATCGTCTAACCATACAACTTCTTCTCTACGTTCATTGTTCTTCCAAACACCTTCATAAATAAAATTATGAAAATAAAAGTATTCCATATTCTTAAATTCATACTTAGCGGCGGAGAAAAGTTCTTCGCATAATTTCACATATGGGTCCATAGACCCTCCTACATCAAAAAAAAGTAAAACTTTCACTTGGTTTTTTCTTTCCGGCTTAAGTCTTATATCAACGAACCCACCGTTATTTGCAGTCTTCTTTATCGTCTCCTCGATATCCAATTCTTCTTCACCATTAATCCTTGTAAATTTTCTCAATTTTTTTAAAACTACCTTTATGTTCCTTGTTCCTATTTCAACGTCATCATCAAGATTTATATATTTTCTCTTATCCCAAACTTTTGCAGCAGAGAAATTTCTATTTCCATCTTGGCCAACTCTAATACCAAAAGGATTGCTTCCGTATGCTCCATAAGGTGAAGTTCCTCCTGTTCCTATCCACTTGCTTCCTCCTTGATGCCTTTTACGTTGTTCATTGAAGGTCTCCATGAATTTTTTCATCAATTCTTCCAGGTCAGCCAAAGATTTTATTTTATCTTTCTCTTCTTTGGACAAAGTTTTTTCGAATTGTTTTCTTAGCCATTCTTCCGGTATCTCTTGTTGAAGAAATTTGAGGTCTAAATCTGTCATTCCATTAAAGAAGATAGAAAATGCTCTATCAAACCGATCAAAGTACTTTTCATCCTTAACCATTATTGATCTACTTAAATAATAAAAATCTTCAGTTTTAAATTTTATTACACCAAGCTGTAAAGCCTTAATTAAATCAAGAAGTTCCTTTAGAGTTGTTTTAATACCAGATTTTTTTAAAGTCAAAAAGAAGTCTATTAACACTACTTGCCTCTTCTAAGCATAAACCTTAATCTTTCAAGCATTTGTACATCTTGTTCGTTCTTTATAAGAGCTCCGTGTAGAGGTGGTATGGCTTTGCTTTCGTCTCTTTCTTGAAGAATATCCCTAGGTATGTCGTCGGAAAGTAAAAGTTTGATCCAATCAATTAATTCTGAGGTAGAAGGGTTCTTCTTTAAACCAGGGACTTCTCTTAGTTCAAAAAAAATATCTAACGCTTCTGATAGGAGTTTCTTCTTAATTTTTGGGAAGTGAACATCAACAATCTTTTCCATTACATCTCGTTCTGGAAAGTTAATATAATGAAAAATACATCTTCTTAAGAAAGCATCGGGCAATTCTTTCTCATTATTGCTTGTTATTATGACTATTGGCCTATTTTTCGCAACTATATTTTTCTTAGTTTCATAAACATAGAATTCCATCTTATCTAGCTCTAATAACAAGTCGTTTGGAAATTCTATGTCAGCTTTATCTATCTCGTCAATCAATAAAACAATCTTCTTGTTAGCCTCAAAAGCTTCCCAAAGTTTTCCTTTGATTATATAGTTTGAAATGTCTTGTATTCTAGAGTCACCCAATTGAGAGTCTCTTAGCCTTGTTATAGCATCATATTCATAAAGTCCTTGTTGAGCCTTCGTGGTAGATTTGATATGCCATTTTATAATTTCCGTACCAATTGATTTTGCGACTTCCTCTGCAAGCAAGGTTTTACCGGTACCAGGCTCACCTTTAATCAATAAGGGTTTTTCAAGAGTAATGGAGGCATTAACGGCCAGCTCTAAGTCTGGGGTTGCAATATAATTCTCTGTACTAGTAAATTTTTTCATTTGATTATTATAATTGTTAAAAAACAATTAAAAAGGTTAAAATTTATAATTATATGTTATAAATTCTTTGTATTTATAAAAAGAGGTGAACTATGTCGGACAGGTTAACAAAGAAATCCACTGTAGCTACAAGTAGTATTATGGTTTTTCCAAGTGATACAAATGATTATGGAACTATGTATGGTGGTCGATTGATTGAGATGATGGATATGGTGGGAGGAATATGTGCTAGAAGATTTTCTAGTCATAAAGCCGTTACAGCTTCTATAGAAGATATGCAGTTTAACAAACCTATCAACAGAGGTGACATAATAGAGTTCACTGCAAGAGTCATTTATACGGGTAGAACGTCTATGGTTATAAAAACTAAAGTAACAAGAGAAGGATATGATGAAGTTAAAGAAGTCTGTGCTCGTGCATACTTTGTTTTTGTTTCTATGGATTCAAAAGGTAAACCTGTTGAGGTTCCCGAGCTGATAGTTTTAACTTTAAAAGAAGAGAAGAACCATAAGATTGGGACGGAGATTAGAAAAAGACAAGCATTAGAAGAAAAAAGGTTTGAAATTGAATTAAAAGAGAACTTGTAGATGACCACTTTTCTTGTTTGGGACCACTCTCCTTTTGTTTATACATCAGACTTTATTTCCCTTAGATATTACTCAGTTCTTTTTGCTGCTGGCCTTATTTTTCTTCTTTTTAGGTTAATAAAAGAGTTATCTCTTAGTATGGATAAGAAGTTCATTGAGAGCAGCTTTTTTAGTCTTGTACTTTTCATGTTGCTAGGATCACGTATTTTCCACTGTTTATTTTATGAGTATGAATATTATTCAACTAATCTTTTGGAAATTCTTATTCCTTTTAGGCTTTCACCTTTTCATTTTACAGGGTACCAAGGACTTTCAAGCCATGGTGGTTTTTTAGGTGCTGGACTTTATCTTTTTCTTTTTTTTAGAAAAAAAGTTAGTCCAATTATTTTCTTTAAATTTTTGGACTCAATCCTTTTAAATTCTCTTATTTTTGCCTCTTTAGTTAGAATTGGTAATTTTTACAACTCTGAGATTATCGGGAAGCCCTGCCTCTATCTTTTTTGTTTGGCTTTCCCATCTTCTGGGTATGGGTTAATTCCGCGCCATCCTGTTCAGCTTTATGAGGCATTCATCTATTTGATTACTTTTCTGTCTATTCTATTTTACAAACAGAGAGCTAGTGTAAGCATAGGAAAAGTTTCATTGTATGTTGTTACAGTAGGGGGAATCATGAGATTTTCATTAGAATTTTTTAAAGAAACTCAGTCAGATGTTGCGTTAACCTTCTTAAATATGGGACAATTTTTGTCTATTGTCTCATACTCAATTTTCATTACCTTCTTTGTTTATTTATATAGAAATTTAAATAATGAAAAAAATTAAATAATCAATTAATATTAGTTATGCCTGATAATAACTTTAGATTTAATAAAGAGCTCTTGAATAGGTTCGTTAATATTGCTCAGCCTTACTTTTTCCCTCTTGCTGCACCTAGTTCGTCCCTAAGGTTAATCCTCCTTCTAATTTCTTCAGTTCTATTTGTTATGTCTGTCTGCTATTTTGGAATAATCGCCATAGGTTCGATCCTACAATACTTTTATCCAATTTTTATGAGTGATGTCGCTCCAAACTTTAAGTTGTATATAGAAAATTTACAATCTACGAAGTTATCAGCTATCTCCCTATTGACTATTTTAGGGTCGCTACTTCTTTTTAAATATAACTATATATACATTAAGGATAAGCTAAGACCTTGGCTTCTTATAGTAGGGATTCTAATCCTGCTTTTTTGTGTAACCGGCTTAAACGTATCTTTAAGTTATGTTTTTAGATTTTTAGATACTTCTCTTAATGTTAGGAATGAGAATGCTTTCTGGGACTTTTTATGGGTCTACGGATTCATAGTTTTAATTGCTTTGCCTGTAATTTCCCTATACAGATTTGCTCGACTTAAGTTTGGAAGATATTGGAGAGAATGGCTTACCAATGATTTCATAGAAAGGTACTTCAAAAATAGGGCTTTTTATATACTAGACTCCAATGCTCAAAATTCTGATATTGATAATCCGGATCAAAGAATAGCTGAAGATATTAAGAACTTTACTAGTGTAACCCTGAGTTTCTTAATTGATATCCTGCAAGCAATACTCACAGTAACTGCTTTTAGTGCAATCTTGTGGTCAATCTCTAAGACTCTTACGGTCGGATTATTAATATATGTAGGAATTGGAACTTGGATTGCTATTTATACTGGCAGGAAGATGATTAAGATTTATTACGATCAATTAAGGTTGGAGGCAGATTTCAGATATGGGATGGTTCATGTAAGAGATAATTCTGAATCAATTGCGTTTTATTCTGGAGAAAAAAAAGAAATAAGAACTATATTAAATAGGTTACTTAAGGCCCTTAAGAACTATGATTTATGGATAATATGGCAGTCAATAGTGGATCTTTTTCAATTCTCTTATTCTAATTTGATGAGATTCCCTGTCTATTTATTAGTTGCCCCTTTATATTTTTCTGGACAGATTGATTTTGGTACTATAACTCAAGCTTGGATTGCTTTTTTTCAGGTTTTTGGTGCTTTATCAATTGTCACAAATCAAATAGAAAGCATCTCAGCTTTTTCAGCTAGCATTTTTAGACTTGGTAATTTTGATAAAACTCTTAATCTAATTGCTAATAGTAATCCGGATAAGGAATCCATTAAGTATGCTCAGTCCGATACTTTAGGCTTTGACAATGTTACTGTAAAAACTCCTGATAATCTTAGGGTATTAGTCAAAAACTTAAGTCTCTCACTAAGCAAAGGCGACAGGCTTATGATTGTTGGTGAAAGTGGAGTAGGTAAGAGCTCTTTGTTGAGATCAGTTGCAGGATTATGGGATTTTGGCTCTGGTTTGATTAAAAAACCAAATTTAACAAATACAATGTTTTTACCTCAACAACCCTATATGTTACTTGGAACTTTAAAGGAACAAATTTGCTATCCTAGTTCAAAAGATGATTTTGGACTTGAGGATCTTGCTAGTGTGCTAAAGGAAGTTGGACTTGCTCAACTTATAAAAGAGCATAATGTTAACGAGGTAAAGGATTGGTCAAGAGTTCTTTCTGTTGGCGAACAGCAAAGGATGGCATTCGCTAGGATCTTAATTAATAAGCCAGAGTTTGTAATACTAGATGAGGGAACAAGCGCTTTAGATACAGAGAACGAGAAGAATCTTTATAAGATACTAGACGGGCTAAATATATCATATATTAGTGTGGGCCATAGAAAAGAAATCAAGCAATTTCATAATCTAATTCTAACTATTCTTCCTAATGGTGGCTATAAAGTAGATAAAAACTAGGAACTCCTCTAGTTGTTTTTTCTAAGAATTCTTCGAAACGATTGACAAAAAATACCTTATAGGTTTTAATAATGGACTATGAAAGTTGTAAGTTCCATTGGAAGCATGAAAGATAGGCACCCTGATTGCCAGGTAGTAAAAAGGCGTGGAAGAATATATGTTATTTGCAAGGCTGAACCCAAGTTCAAAGTTAGACAAGGTTACAAGAAGAAGAGAAGCAAGCTTTAGTTACCCGTACGGATTACCCATAGCATTATACATAAGCTCTACTACACGTTTTTCTTCGTCTACAACTATATGTTTGCTTTGACCATTTGGGAATTTATCTTCTATCCATGAGTCAGCTTGCTCAATTGACGCTTCTTCAATATGAAGGTCATAATTTAATGGATCTATAGAGCATATGGCAATAATAGTTTGTAGAACAGAATCTTTTGCAATCCCATCAACAAGGAATTCTTTATAGAATTGTTTAGTATGTTTATTTGTAACACTTATGAAGAAAGGTTTATTTTGGAATTTCATTAGCAAATGATAGTTTATAAAATTGAATAAAACAATTTAATTTTTTTTAAATAGCAATGATAGACATGAAACCTTAATCTGTTTTATGTATTATTCTAATATGCCTCGTTGGTGTAACGGATAACACACGAGTTTCCTAAACTTGGAATAGGGGTTCGATTCCCTTACGGGGTAACTTGCTGCTTTAAAAATCTCTTGACTTTTTTTGTTTATAATCAATAAATTATTGTATGTTAAAGTCTGAAATAGAAGAAAAAATAGCTGAAGAATTTAAATTAGAGAAGCAGATAAGTAAGAAAATTCTAAATGTTATTATAGATACACTCATAGATTCAATTAAGAATAATAATAGGGTTGAAATTAGGGGCTTTGGTAGTTTCTTCCCAAAAAAGTATGATTCATATAAAGGAAGGAATCCTAAAACAGGAGATTCTATTCACGTTCCCGTTAAAGTCTTGCCAATTTTTAGACCCAGTAAAGAATTAGTAGTCAAATTAAATAAGAAAAAGGACTAGTATTGTTTTGGATATTAAAATTTACCCAGACCCTGTTTTATTTGAGGATTGTGAAGAGGTATCTGTAATAAACGATGAATTGATATCTAAGATCAATGAGATGATAGAGACCATGAGAAATGCAGATGGAATAGGTCTTGCTGCACCTCAGGTTGGGATACTTAGAAGGTTTTTTGTTTGTTTAGATTTCTCAAGTGAAGAAAGAGTAGATTCATTGGTCCTTATAAACCCAGTTGTTACAGAAAAAAAAGGTAGAGTAGAGTCTAAAGAGGGTTGCCTTAGCATTCCAGGATTTTATGAATATGTTTATAGATATGAAGAAATAGAGGTAAGGGCACTTGACCTTAAAGGAAAGGAGATTGTTTATTGTCCGACAGGGCTTCAATCAGTCGTTTTTCAACATGAGTATGATCACTTAAATGGAATATTATTTCCGGAAAGGATGAATAGCATCACAAAAGATATCTTCATGAAGAAGATCAATAAAGAATTTAAATGATATTTCTTACTTGTTTGGGGATAGAGTCTTCTGGATTTTTCTTTTTATTTTTAAGGCAACTTCTGAAAGCTTCGTATCGCTACTCGTAATTATGAATTTGTCGAATCCACCATGTTTGGAAATCGTCCTCATGGTACTTGCAGCTATCCTTAAATTAAATTTCTCATTTAGAGTATCACTCTGAAGACTAACGGACCGAAGATTGATATTAAACTTCCTGCGTGTTCTATTGTTAGCATGGCTGACGTTATTACCAGACATATATCTTTTTCCTGTTAAATCGCAAACTCTAGACATAATTAACTCCAATTTTAAACTTTTATAATACCTATATAATTCATTTAAAACAATCCTTTTGCTTTATATTTCTATTTTTTACAATAGAATACAAGAATGAATAACAAGCTAATCTCATCTATTAAGCCTTTTTATGTAATGGAAATTCTTGAAAAAGCCCAAGAATATGAAAGAAATGGTGGGTCTGTTTCACATTTAGAAATTGGTGAGCCTACAGATCAAATTCATCCTTTAATTAAGAAGGAAGCAAAAAGAGCTATAGATGATAACCATGATAAATATTCTAATAGTCTTGGATTGATTGAGTTAAGAGAGCTAATCTCAAGAAGGTATAAGTCGGATTTTAATTTAGATGTATCGACTGAAAGAATTATTGTAACTAATGGATCATCTGCAGCTTTGATACTTGCATTGATAAGTATCCTTGAAAAGGATGATGAAATTATTTTAATTGAGCCTTATTATCCGTGCTACCCTCAATTGATTAAAATATTTGGTGGAAAAATAAGAGTCTTTAGGACAAGTTCCAAAGATGGATATCAGGTGAACTTAGAAAAATTTAAAGATTTTCTATCTAGTGAAACAAAAGCTGTCATTATTAATTCACCCTCAAATCCCACAGGTGTCTCTCAAAACAAAGAAGTCATAGAATTTCTATCTTCTCTAGATATAAAAATTATTTCAGATGAAATTTATCAAGGACTCAATTATTTAGATAACAAGGATACGATATTAAACTATAGCCCTGAAGGAATAGTGGTAAATGGATTTTCTAAATTTTATTCAATGACCGGTTGGAGGCTTGGATATCTGATAGTTCCGGAAAAGTACAAAAGGGTTATTCAGAAGTTGCAGCAAAATATGTATATTTGCGCACCCACAATATCTCAATATGCGGCAATTGGGGCTTTAAATATTCCAGAAGAAGATATCTCGATGCTTGTCCTGTCGTATAGAAAGAAAAGAGACTTTATGATGTCCTCATTGCAAGATATGGGTATCGAAATAGGATATATCCCTGACTCATCGTTCTATATTTTTGTAAATATGGAAAACTATTGTACAAATTCTTTAGATCTATCTTTAGATATTTTAGATAAGGTCGGTTTGGGGGTGGCTCCGGGACTAGATTTTGGACCTAGTTTCAAAAAGTATATTAGATTCTCTTATTCAAGCTCTTTTGAAAATATTGAAATTGGACTTGGTAAGATGAAAGAGTATATTAAAGAATGTAAGTAATTGATAAAGCGAGCAGTATTTTAAAAAATGAAGAAAAAAAAACTTATTTTTGCAAATTGGAAGATGAATTTTAATTCCGAACAAGCACGTGTACTTGTTGAATCAATTATAGATAAATTAAATAAATTAGAACTATTAAAAGGTACTGCTCTTAAGATTGACGCGGAGGTTGTGCTTGCCCCAGCTTTCCCCTCATTAAGTTTTGTTTCGTCTTTGATTCGTGATACAGGGATTAGCCTCTCTTCTCAGGATGTTTTTTGGGAAGCTAAAGGTCCATATACAGGAGAAGTCTCCCCTTCTATGCTAATTGATGTGGGCTGCACCTGGGCCATGATTGGCCACTCCGAAAGGAGACAACATCTTTTAGAAACAAACGAGATGATAAACAAAAAGGTTCTTAATGCTTTATCTCAGGACTTAAATATAATTTTATGTGTTGGTGAGTCTTTTGAACAGAGAAGAAGAAAAAATACCTTTGAGGCTATTTCCGATCAGCTACGAAGAGGACTTAGAGGGGTGACCGAATCTCAATTAAACGAAAGTGAAGTAGTGATAGGTTATGAGCCAGTATGGGTAATAGGCTCAGGCGAGGCTGCAAGCGTTGAAGACATAGCCAGTGTCCACAACTTTGTCTCAGATGAACTTAAATCAATTTTCCCTGGATTAAAGTCTTTACCAAGAATTGTATACGGTGGAAGTGTCAACAGTCAAAATATTGAACAAATTGCTAGTCTTAGTAACGTTCATGGAGTACTAGTTGGGAATGCAAGTATGGATTGTGATAAATTCTGTGATATTGTATTGAAGGTTGTAAAGTAAAAATGATTGAAACAATTAAAAGTTCTCTAATTATATTTCATGGGGTAGTTTCTATACTATTAGTTTTGTCTATTCTTTTTCAACCATCAAAAAGCGATGATTTGGGATCAATGTTTGGTGGATCCTCAGAATCAGTTTTTGGAGCAGATTCATCTTCTTTTTTGAGAAAGTTAACTAAATGGCTGGGAACTTTTTTTATAATAACCAGTATAAGTCTTGGTTATATTTACATTAAATTCGATAAAAACTCCGTAATCAAAGAGAAACTAAAGATTTTTGAGCAAAAAGAAGAAGTTTCAGATATAGAATAAGCATATTATGGATGTCTGATATCATGGACTTCCAATGTCCACATAAGCTACCTAGAACATTGACTTTTCTTGCATATTATACAAATACTGTTAGAATAAAAGAAAAGGAGTGTATTCATTATGCCATATGTAATAGCTGAACCATGTACAGATGTTAAAGATAAAGCTTGCGTAGAAGCTTGTCCTGTAGACTGTATTTATGATGCGGGTTCTCAATTGATTATTAATCCTGAAGAGTGTATAGATTGCGGCGCTTGCGTGGATCCTTGTCCAGTCCAAGCCATACATCACGAAGACGAATTGCCAGATAAATGGGCTAGCTTTCTTGATAAAGCTAAAGAGTTTAATTATGACGGCCTTAACCCGGCTGAAAGAAATGGGTAATTTTATCTTTGTAATTAGAAATCTTTTTAAGATCCCTAATAGATAAAGCTGCTCGATCGGAATTTAGTTTGAAATTTTTACTATATCTTGTGATTAAATCAACAACCAATATCTTATAAATTCAATCTTTCTAAAATTTGCCTATTTCAGGTTATCGAGAGATAATAAAAGTTAAATATGAATATATGTGTAATTGGATCTGGCTATGTGGGCCTAGTAACAGGCTCTTGCTTAGCAGATTCTGGAAATAATGTTATCTGTCTAGACATTGATAAATCTAAGATTGCAGCCCTTAAGAAGGGGAATGTTGGCATATATGAGCCTGGTCTTTCTTCTCTTGTTGAAAGGAATGTAAAATCAAATAGACTTACATTTACTACAGATTACAAGTCTGCCGTTCAGGGATCTGAAATAATTTTTTTGGCAGTCTCAACACCCCCTAATCAGGACGGATCCGCAAATCTTCAGTATATAAAAAATGCAGCAAGTGAACTTTCTGAATATATGAATTCTTACAAAATAATAGTCACTAAGAGTACAGTTCCTGTAGGGACTACTGGTTTAGTTAGTGAAATAATTAAATCTAAAACTAACCACGAGTTTGATGTTGCTTCAAATCCTGAATTTTTAAAGGAAGGCTCTGCAATAAACGACTTTATGTTTCCTGACAGAATCGTTATTGGAGTTGAGTCAGTTAAGGCTGAAAAGAAATTGAAAGAGCTATATGACCCATTTATAAGGAAAGAGGTTAGACTTGTTGTTGTTGATATTAGATCTTCAGAATTATCTAAGTATGCTGCGAACGCTATGCTTGCTACGAGAATCTCTTTTATAAATGAAATAGCAAATCTATGTGAGAAAGTAGGCGCGGATATTGAAAGCGTTAGAAAGATTATGTCTGAGGACAAGAGGATTGGAAAACATTTTATTTTTCCAGGACTTGGATATGGGGGTTCATGTTTCCCTAAAGATGTAAAGTCTTTAATTGACATAGGTAAGCAGAATTCTACTTCAATGGCAATTTGTAATGCAGTCGATAATGTAAATTCAAATCAAAGAATTAATTTTTTTAAAAAAATAGAGTCATATTTTAAAGTTCTTAGTGGTAAGAAGTTTGCGTTTTGGGGACTTTCTTTCAAACCAAACACTGATGATATTAGAGAAGCTCCTTCTATTGATATAGCAAGGTCTTTGTTGGGCTCTGGAGCGAATATCAATGCTCATGACCCGGTTGCCTCAGAAAACTTTAAAGAGTTATTCTCTGATTCAATAACTTTTTCTGATGATAATTATGGAATTTTAAAAGATTGTGACGCCTTAATTATCAACACTGAATGGAGTGAATATAAGCAACCAGATTTCAAAAAGATAAAAAGTCTTTTAAAAACTCCTGTTATCTTTGATGGGAGAAATTTGTACAATAAGCAGCAAATGGAAGACCTAGGGTTTTTCTATGCTAACATTGGTTATTATCCTACAAATGAAAAAAAATAAATATAAATTAACAGATGAATTGACTTTATTGCCAGGTATAGGACCGAAGATAAGCAAGCTTTTTCAAAATATAAAAATAAAGAATATTAGAGATCTTATTTTTTATTTTCCGAAATATTATAAAGACTATCGAAATACAAAGCTTATTTCAGAGCTTTCAGTCAACGAAGAGGTCACAGTTAAGGGAAAAATTATTTCCTCACAATTGATTAGAGCAAGGACAAGAATATATGAGGTTCTAATTAAAGATGATACGGGTCAATTTAAAGTTATTTGGTTTAATCCTTTTTACCGATATCTTAAAGATAATTTTAAAGTAGGTAGTTGGGCTATTCTTTCTGGTAAAACATCCAAGAGTGGGGGCAAATTGCTACAGATTGTAAATCCTAAGCCAGAGAATATTCTAGTAATTGAGGAGGATCAAGAATTAGAATTTTTTGCAAGAATTTCTTCGATATATTCTCTAACTAAAGGATTAACTCAGAATAGAATTCTTTCCACCCTTAGTCCTTTATTAAAGGAAGTTGATTATGGGAGCCTAGACTTCTTTTCTGACGATATAAAGTTAAAATATGATTTGAGTGATATCTCAGATTCAATTTCTAATATACATCAACCCTCAACTAATAGAGACGAGCCTGTTGTTGATTTAGAATCTTCTCAATCCGTTGCATCTTCAAGGTCTCATAGAACATTTATTTTTTTTGAATTCCTCATTTTATGTTTAGGTATAAAATCGAAGGAGAGATCAAAGGTTCTAGTTAAAGGAATTGCTCATAAAATTAATCAATCTCAAGGTCTTTTTTTTAAAATTATCACGAATTTTCCTTTTGATTTGACAGATTCTCAGAATAGGGCTTTAAGGGAAATTCTTGATGATATGAGATCAGAACTCCAAATGAACAGATTGCTTCAAGGAGATGTTGGAAGCGGTAAGACCATAATAGCCTTGCTGTCGATGTCTTCAAGCTACGACAATGGATATCAGTCTGTTTTGATAGCACCAACTGAGATTCTTGCAGACCAGCATTATTTATACCTTAAAAAGTATGTCAATGAGGATGAAATTGTTATTCTCAAATCATCACTTAAGAATGATCAAAAAAAGCATGTAAAAGAAAGGATCAGTTCTGGAAGTGCTAAATTTATAGTTGGTACACACTCCTTGTTTCAGGAAGGTGTTAAATATAAATCATTAGGAATTGTAGTCATTGATGAGCAGCATAGATTCGGCGTTTTGCAAAGAAAATTAATGTCAGAAAAAGGAGTGAATCCAGATATTCTTGTAATGACCGCTACTCCTATCCCTCGAACTCTGTCTAATGTTTTCTTTACTGACTATAAAGTCTCTAATATTCTAGAGATGCCCGGTAATAGAGGTAAAATTACAACTAAAGTGGCGAATGCTGAAGAACCTGAGGACGCCTACAGGTTTTTAATTAAGGAACTTCAAATTGGTAGGCAGGCTTTTGTTCTATGTCCATTAATAAGGAAATCTGACAATGAAGAGTTTGAGTCATTAGAAGATATCGAATCTCTATATTTAGAATTGAGTAAGAATAAATTGAAGAATTTCAAGTTAGCTATTATACACGGTCGTTTGAAGTCGGAAGAAAAAGAAGAGGTAATGAAGAAGTTCAGACTAAAGGAAATTGATGTACTTATCTCCACAACAGTTATTGAGGTTGGGGTTGATGTACCTAATGCAAGCATTATGATGATTTATAATCCAGAAAGATTTGGTCTTTCACAACTCCATCAGCTAAGAGGCCGTATCGGTCGTGGTCCATATGACTCAACATGCATTCTAATGGTTGGCAATATAGGTGAGTTCTCAAAAGATAGACTTATAGTTTTCAAGAATACTCTCGATGGGTTCCTAATTGCAGAGAAAGACATGGAGATGAGAGGCCCAGGTGCATTTTATGGAACCGGAGTCGAGCAATCTGGTAAGTTTTGGGATCTTCACTTAGCAAGCCTTAGAAGAGATATCTCGATACTAGAAGAGGCTAGAATATGCGCTTCAGAAATAACTAAATATGACTTTTATAAGAATAATAATAAATGTTTTGATGAGCTTATACTTTCTACTTGGGGTGACAAGCTTAATCTCACAAAAGTTATTTAAGAAGGTATAATTAAATACTATGAGTAATCTTTTGACTGCTGCCTTTGGAGCAGGTTGTTTCTGGGGAGTTGAAAATAAATTCATGAACTTGAATGGAGTTTTAGAAACTTCAGTTGGTTATATGGGGAGTGAGTTTAAGAATCCAACTTATTTTGATGTATGTTCAGGGTTAACTGGTCACGCAGAGGTAGTAATGGTCAAGTATGATTCTAATATTGTTGATTACAAAGAATTATGTAACTTTTTCTTTAAATCTCATGATGCGACAACTCTAAATAGGCAGGGGCCTGATGTAGGAACCCAGTATAGATCTATAATCTTTTATTATGATACGGACCAAAGAGATATCGCTAGCGAAATAATCCTTGCTCTCAATAAACAGAAAACATCAATACCTGTGGTTACAGAAGTTGTAAAAGCTATGCAGTATTATTTAGCAGAAGAGTATCATCAGAAGTATATTTCCAAGAATAATTTTGAATCATGCGGGGTATAGTCTCATTAATACTATAAAAACAACTTTTTTGCTAACAGTTATGACACTTTTTTTTATTGCCATAGGTCAATATCTTGGTGGATCAGGAGGGATGAAGTTAGCCTTTGTTTTTGCCCTGATTATGAACATAGGTTCTTATTGGTTTTCTGATAAAATTATTTTAAAGATTTACAAGGCTAGAGAGATTAATCCTAAGGAGTTTCCAGATGTTATAGAAATTTTCTCTAGTTTATGTAAGAAAGCAGAGATGTCCGAGCCTAAATTATTTATATATTCATCTGATGATCCTAATGCTTTTGCCACTGGTAGAAATGAACGAAATTCAGTCGTAGCTCTTTCTACTGGTTTAATATCTCATCTAGAGTTAGAAGAGATTGAAGGTGTAATGGCTCATGAGTTGGCTCATATTGAGAATAGTGATATATTGATTGGCTCAATTGCTGCAACTTTTGCTGGGGCAATAAGTATGATTGCTAGTATATTGAAGTGGGGATTAATTTTTGGAGCATTCAGGGGTAATAAGAATTCAGGGAATGTTTTCGGGAATCTTTTAATAGCAATATTGGCACCTATTATTGCATTAATAATTCAGATGGCAATTTCTCGTACACGAGAATATAAGGCTGATAGCACTGCAGCTCAAATTACAAAAAAGCCTAAATTCTTGGCTGATGCTTTATCTAAAATTCATAATTTTCATCTTGAATCAAAGAATAGTAGACAGTCTAATAGGGAACTAGAAGCAGCTACTAAGCATATGTTTATAATAAGTCCTATTTCAGGAGGAGTTGGGAAGTTATTTAGCTCACATCCTCCAGTTGAAGAAAGGATTAAGAAACTAATGAGTATGGAGGTCTAAACTTATTTTCCTTTACTGTAACTGGGGATTCCTATTAGAGTCCACAAAGTTAGTACAATAAAAGTTATAAAAATAAGTCCATATGAGCTTGGAAAAGAGAATAGTGAACTTTTAGAATAAATATAGCCAGCTGTGATACTTCCTACAGCATGACCAAGAAAGCTTAAGATATAGTAAGGCCCAGTGCCAGTAGCCCGCATTTGATCTGAAACATAAAGAGATAGTAGGCTAGGAAGAACAGATTGAAATATTGTTATACCCAAAAAAAACAATATTCCCAGTACATATAGAGTTGATTCGTTCTGGTTTTGAAGTAAGAAGTATGAGAAGCCAAGAAATAGGAAGGACCACCCAGCCCTTATTGCATGATTTATCTTATTCTTTTTTTCTAAATATCTTATTGAGGGATAAATTAAGATCGCTGCTGGTAAGAAAATTATTAAATAAACTAGAGATAGGCTTTTTTCACCACCATCTAGAACTTTCCATATAAGTGGATATATAAAAAGAAATATACTTAGTATTAACGAAAGCATAAAAGAGGAGCAGTAAATTTTAATAAGATTTTTTGATATCTTCAAACCATCATTGGCAGAATGGCTAGAAACATTTTTAATATTTTTTGGGTAAAAAATACTGGTTGTTATTATTGCTAAAATTCCGAATCCGAAAAGTAGTAAGAAAAGAATTTTAAAACTATATATTGATGAGACTAGCGGTCCGATTAGGAAACCTATAACGAATGCTATTCCAACCGACAATCCAACTATTGTGAAAGCACTGGCTCTATTTTCTTTTGTAGTATTCTCAGAGAGGGTTGCGACTCCAACAGAGCTAATAGCACCACACCCTTGAACTATTCTTCCAAAGATTAGAGTATTTATATCAATAGAGAAGTAGCATATAAGGCTTCCAATAGTGAACAATGAAAGACCAAATAGCACTACCTTCTTTCTACCTATTTTATCGCTCAGATATGCCAACGGAACTTGCATTATTGCTTGTGCAAGGGAATAAATCCCAATGGCTACTCCTGCAAGGAAAAGATTAGAGTTACTGTATTCTGTAGCGTATATACTGAATATTGGTAGCAGCATGAATAAGCCTAAGAGTCTCAAGGAAAGGATTAGGCTGACTACTGTGGTTGCTTTCTTTTCTATTATTGAGAATGACATTTGGGATAAAGAAAATATATCATAGATTTTCTTCAATATAGACTATTCGAGAAATAAATTCATCTATGTTAGATTTAGAAAATAATGTCATTTGCATTTGCAGAAATTAATCTTGCCAATATAGAAAGAAATATTGCATATATTAAAAGTAAAGTCAGCGCTCATGTTGAAATTTTAGCTGTTGTAAAAGCTAATGCATATGGACACGGATCCGTTGAGATAAGCAGAAAGCTAGTTTCTTTGAACATAAAAAACCTAGCTGTTGCCACATACGAAGAGGCAATGGAAATAAAGTCAGAGAACATCGATGCCGATATATTAATATTAGGCTCTATAACACATGAAGAAATTGTAAGCTGTATAAAAAAAGGACTTTTATTTACTGTATACGACATCTCTCAGCTCTATTTTATTGATTCGTTAAATCTTAAAAATATAAACTTCCATCTAAAGATTGATACAGGGATGAACAGGTTAGGAATAGAATCAAAAGAAGTAAGTGAATCTTTGAAAATTATAAGCACCAATAAATCCTTATTACTACAAGGGGTGTATACTCACTTACCTGAGTCTAACTTGGCAGATTCTGCCTTTACGAATAAACAGATAGCACTCTTTAAAAGTATTGTTTTTCAGACTAAGGCTATTATACAAAGTGTTAGATTCTTCCATATCGCTAATAGTTCAGCCATTTTTAACTTTTCACAACTCGAATTAAACATGGTGAGGCCTGGCCTTGCACTTTATGGTCTTTCAACTGAGAAGAATGATAAAGTTTTTCCGTTGATGAAATTAAAAACTTCAATTGTCAAGATTAGGAATATCAAAGAAGGTGATTCTGTCAGCTATGGAAGAACTTTTATCGCCAAAAATGAAATGCAGATAGGAGTTATACCTATAGGCTATGCAGATGGACTTCCTAGGGCATTATCAAATAAAGGATGTGTTCTTTATGGCGAAATAGAGTGTGAGATATTAGGAAGAGTCTGTATGGACTTGACCATTATAGATTTAACAAAGGTGACGAACCCCCAGATAGGGGATGAAATAGTCATATTCGGCAATCATAAAGTTAGTGTTAATAAAATTGCTGATATTTCCGAAACTATCCCCTATGAGATAGTTTGCGGTATAAGTAAGAGAGTTAAGAGGGTATACAAATGAAAAATATATTAGTTCTATTTGTGATTTTACTCCTCTCATCTTTTAATTCTCATTCATACGAAGAAACATTCTTCGGTCCTTTTTTTGAATTTAAGAAAGACTCTAATTCTAAGGTCTATGCTTTTAGACCTATTTTTTACTATGAGGCAAATTATGAATTAAAATTTAGATCCTTAGATATTTTATATCCACTTGCCGGGTACCAGGAAGATGATCAGCAAAATAAATTTCAGGCTCTTTTTTATCTTATAAGGTATAAGAATTTTAATGATTATGATGACTTACAAGAAAAGACTTTTTCTATTTTCCCAATATTAGATATTTCATGGTCAGGCAAAGAAGAAAATGATTACTTTTCACTGTTTCCGATTTATGGAAGCTTTAAAAATAAATTTATGAAGGACGAGATAGACTATATTCTTTTTCCTCTGTACCTAAAAACTAAGAAAAAGAATTCTCAAAATACACATTTCTTATGGCCCATATTCTCTAAGACAGAAGGAAAGTATGTTTCTGGCTTTAAAATGTGGCCTCTGTTTGGTTATATGAATAAGGTTGATAATCAAGGTCTTAAAATAGTTAAAAAGACCAAGTTCTTTCTATGGCCTTTTTATAGTTACAAAAAGGATTTAACTAAGGGTCTTGATTTTGAAGAAAAAGCTTTCTTTCCTTTCTATCTTTCATCCTCATCCTCTATACATGAAGCTCGATCATATTTATGGCCTTTTTTCAATGTTTATGTTGACAAGCTTAGGAATCAGAAAACTTACAACATGCCTTGGCCTTTTATTCAGTATAAAGACGGAGTTAATATTAAAAGCAAGAGGTTCTTTCCTTTCTATTCTTACGTTAAAACTAAGAATGTTGAAAAAGGATTTTTTCTATGGCCAATATATAAGTATAAAAATGAGATTTTAGGAACTGAATATTTTAAAACAGAAAGCTTTCTATTCTTTCTTTATAAGCAAGACACTTACTATGATTTAAGAAAAAATATAATAAAGAAAGAATTTTCTAGTTTGTGGCCACTCTACTCAAAGGACTCAAATCTTGACGGATATGATCTTCGTATTTTTTCACCTTTAGAAAGTTTTTTCTCTAGCAATATTAAAATCAGAAAAATTTGGTCTCCTTTATGGTCAGCTATAAGAATAAGGAATGATAAGTCTTTCACTGAGACTTCGATATTATTTAATCTAGTCAGCTATAAAAATGATAAAATTAACAACAAAAAGAGATTCAGAGTTAATTTTCTTTTACCTATTATTTCAAATGTCTCCACTCCAGAGTCGAATAACTTTAATATCTTAGGTGGGTTGATCGGGCTTGAAACTGGTGAGAAAACAAAAATTAGAATATTATATATACCTATAGAATTATGAATAGATTTACAAATATAACTGTTGGCATAGGTGAGTTCTTATATTTACTATGGAGAACTCTCAAGTCAATTAAGCATTTTCCTTCTTCATCAGAAAAGTTTCTTTTTCAAGTTTTTGATATGGGGAACAGAACACTTCCTGTAGCCGCCCTTATAGCTCTTTCTATAGGCTCAGTCCTAGCACTCCAAACTGGTATTCAGCTTTCGGGGTATGGAATTGAAGATAAGATTGGTGGAATTGTGGGTATTTCATTATGTACTGAATTAGCACCAGTTATGGCTGCGATCTTGATGGCTGGTAGAGTTGGATCCTCTATAACTGCAGAAATTTCTTCAATGAAGATCTATGAAGAAATTTCGGCTTTGGAAACTATGAATATTGATCCGGTAAGATTTCTAGTACTCCCTAGATTTCTGGCTTGCCTTGTTACCTTACCTTTCTTGGTTATATATATGGATTTAATTGGTTGGCTTGGAGGTTCTTTTGTCTCATCTATGAATCAGACGATATCAGTATCCTTTTCTTCATTCTATAATGATCTTAGCCAAGTCGTAACAATATCAGATATATCAGTTGGAATTATTAAATCAGTATTTTTTGCAATAGTTATATCTATTTCTTCATGTTCGATCGGATTGCTAGCTTCAGGTGGACCTAGAGAGATTGGGAATTCTGTTACAAAGTCTGTCGTAGCTTCATTTATTGCCATATTAGTTTTGGATTATTTTTTAACTAGATTGCTAATTCTTGTAGGTTTGTTGTGAAAAAGTTTAGATTATTAAAAGTTGATGAAGTAACAAAAGGGTTCAATGGCAAGACGGTTTTAGAGCGAATATCATGTGAATTTTTTAACAATGAAGTTCATGTTATTTTAGGAAAATCCGGAACTGGAAAATCAGTTTTATTAAAGATGATTATAGGTCTTATTAAGCCAGACCTTGGAAAAATATCTATTGATGATCAGGATCTATTTCAAAATGCTAAAGAAAATAATCTGATACTATCTTATATATTCCAATCATCTGCATTGCTAAATTCTCTAACAGTTATCGACAATGTAACCATTTTCCTTGATGAACACAATGTTGGATCTAAACAGGAAAGAGTCACTAAAGCGTATGGTATTCTTTCTGACTTAGGCATACAAGATGCTGCTAACAAGATGCCTTCGGAGTTAAGTGGTGGGATGAGAAAAAGGGTGGCGATAGCAAGGTCGTTAATTATCTCTCCTGATATTCTTTTATACGATGAGCCTACGGCTGAACTAGACCCTATAAATACAAAAATAATCTCTCAGATAATAGATAAATTGAGAAATACTAATACTATTACTCAGGTGGTAGTAACTCATGATATCGGATTTGCCTATTCAATTGCAGATAAAATCTCAATATTAGAGGATGGTAAAATAATTTTAACTGGCGATAAGGACGCTATTAAAAATTCAAAGAATGCGCTTTTGGAGCCAATTTAGGTAATATATTTAATATGAATAAGAAAATGCAACTAGGTACTTTCTTTGTCTTAGGAATTGTTACACTTTTGGTTCTATTTGAAGTTGTGTCAGGAGTTGATTTCCTAAAAAAAGAAAACACCTATATTAGTTATTTCTCATCAGTTGGGGAGCTCAGAGTTGGCAATGAAGTTAAACTCTCTGGAGTAGAAGTAGGGAAGGTGAAAGAAATAAAACTATCTGGTCAGAATGTTGCAGTTAAGATATCTGTCGAGAAGAATGTAGTTCTTAAAGATGATTCTATTGCATCAATCAACATGACAAGCTTGCTCGGCAGCACCTATGTGGGAATTACTTTTGGATCCCCTGGTTCTCGAGTTCTTAGTGATGGAGGTGTTCTTCTCTCGTCAAAGCCAGTCGATTTTAATTCTCTTGTTACAAAATTAGATAAAACCGTAGATATGTTTAATTCTCAATTGTTTGAATATAATGATAAAATTAAGTCTATATTGTTCAATCTAAATATAATTGTTTCTAATGTGGCTAACTCTAAAGGAACAATAGGGAAATTAGTTAATGATCCTTCAATATATGAGGATTTGAAGCTTAGTTTGGATTTCTTTTCAAATATTACTAAAAAGATAGATCAAGGTGATGGAACATTGGGACTTCTTATTAATGATGAATCGGTCTACAATGAAGCAAAAAATACCTTGCAAAAGATAAGTAAACTTACTGACAAGTTGTCTTCAGGTGATGGTTCACTTGGGAAACTCATAAATGATGATCAGCTTTATGACTCGATTAATACTTTGTCAGACAATTTAAATTCTTTAGTTGCAAAGATTAATTCCGGAGAGGGAACCTTGGGCAAACTTATTAATGATGATCGACTATACTATGACGCTCTTAATTCAGTAAGGAAACTTAAGAATGCAACGGAGACCCAAGAGGACCTTGCTCCTTTAACAACAATTTCTGCAGCATTTGGTGTTATGACACTTTTTTAAAATGGCGATTTATTCATCAAATCCCAACGCAACTAGAAACTTTCATATAGAGGAGAAGTTTGAGGCAGGAGTAGTTCTTTCAGGTTCTGAGGTTAAGTCAATTAAGCAAGGAAAGCTTAGTATAAAAGAAAGCTATGCAATGATTAGGAAGGGTGAGGTCTTTGTTATAAACTCTCATATATCTAAATATAGTAATTCTTCTTATTTTAATCATGATGAAGCTCGGGATAGGAAGCTTCTATTAAATAAAATTGAAATCAGAAAGTTGATTGGAAAAACTAAAATAAAGGGCTATACATTGGTACCTATAAGAGTGTACTCAAAGAAGAACCTTATTAAGTTTGAAATTGGACTTGGAAAAGGGAAGAAGCTTTATGACAAAAGGGTTGATTTGAAGAATAAAGATTTAAAAAGGGAGCTGGCTCGAGATTTTAAGAATAAAACTAGTATTTAATTTTCATTAAATATGTTCTAATATATAAACTTTGGGGGCGATTTGGTTTCGACGTAAATTTAGCATTTAGATGCTGCATGCCGAGAGCTAACTCGTAAAACTGGCACTCGCACAATAAGTGCAGAACCAATCAATCAACTTGCTGCCTAGAATAGAGTAGCAACATTGGAAATAATTTTACCCATAGGATTTTTTTCAATGTCATTAATATGGGTCTGATAAAATTTTCTTCTCTGTCTTTTTGTCAGTATTTAAGAGAATCGAGGTATCTTTTGTTTTTTAGCTATAAAAGATATTTTTAAAATTAAGCTAGAATAAGCACGTAGAGGCTCTATTTAGCTTGTTTCCGGACCTGGGTTCGATTCCCAGCGCCTCCACCAAACTTGATTTAGAACCGTTAGAAACCCCTGCAACACTGAAAGGCAGGGACATTTATAAATTTGCTAAATTATAATAATTACATTAGTGTAATAGGTGGCCAACTACCAACTATAATAACTCTCTAAAAAATATACGGCTAAAGATTAAAAATGATTGAAGATAAGTCGGGATCTCAAGAAATACAACCCACTATTCTTTCCTACCTGAAAGATGTCCCTAGCCTATTGTCCTTTTTAGGGCTAGCCTGTTCAGTCTTAGCTATTTATTTTAGTATTTTAGAAATTTATTACGCAGCCATGATTGGCATGATTTGGGCTGTTGCATTTGACTGGGCAGATGGATTAGTTGCACGAAGAATAAAAGGAAGAACCAGCAAGCAAGGTTTCTTTGGGGGTCAGCTTGATTCATTAATAGATATTGTAAATTATGGAGTATCTCCAGCTATTCTTCTTTTAAGTTATGGAAAATTTGAGCCTTTGTTTTTGTTTGGGGCGTTTATTATCATTTCTGCCAGCGCTCTTCGATTGAGCTATTTTAATACTTATGGTCTTTCTGGTGGATCCAAATATACAGGCCTAGCTCTTGATAACAATAATATAGTGCTTGTTTTTATATTTTTATTTGAAGGAATTTTTACTGGAGAAGTATTTTTAACTATTTTATATATTAGCATTTTAGGACTTGCGGCTTTAAATGTTTCGCAAATCAAAACACCAAAGCTTTCTGGCAAGCCTATCAATATTTTTATCCTCTCTTTTTATATACTCAGTATGACAGTTGTCTACAGTTGGAAACTCATATGAAAACAAACACTAATTTAAAATTAGCAATCAAAATAGGAAAAAAAACTTAATGGTAATATATACAGTAGGAACATTTGATTTATTACATGTGGGGCATCTTGCCTTATTGGAACATTGTGCCTCGTTAGGTGATACTGTTGCTGTTGGTATTGCCTCTGATGAGGTTGTCAAACTATATAAACCTAATGCACCTATTATTCCCCTCGAGCAACGTATTAAGATGCTACAAGCACTTCGTTGTGTGGATATCGTAATCCCGTATTATGAATTAGATTACTTAACTATTTGTGAACAAGTTAAAGCAGATATTTTTGTTATTGGCGAAGACTGGGGTAGAAAGCCTCATAATCAGGATGTGGAAGAATACTTTCATTCAGAAGGAAAAAGAGTTGTACAAATTCAATATAATCCCCAAACTTCGTCCACTCAAATAAAGAAAAATGTAATCAATCAAAATGGAAAATTCATAGTCCTGGATTTGGACGACAACATCTCCATAAAAAGGTTTAAATGAAAATTCTAATAGGATCAAATAACTTAGGAAAAGTTAAAGAATACAGTGCTCTCTTAGGATCTAATTTTGACCCTGTCCCATTGTCATCACTAGGGTTAGAGCTAGATGTAGATGAGAACGGTGCAACATATGAAGAGAATGCATTGATAAAGCTAAATTATCTTAAGAGTAGATGTGAACTTCCTATTATTACTGACGATTCAGGCTTAGAGGTTAACTTCTTAGAAGGTAGACCTGGTATGTATTCAGCTCGTTATTCGGGAGATAATGCAACAGATGATAGTAATATTGAGAAACTGCTCAATGAATTGGATGCATTCCAAATGAAGTCCAAATTCCCTTTAAAGGAAAATCATGCAAGATTTGTATGTACTATCGCTTACTTTAATCCCAGTAGTTCGGACATTGTTATTACTTCTACCGGAGACTGCCAGGGACAAATACTAAGTTCCAGAAGGGGTACTGGTGGATTTGGATATGATCCAATATTTTATTTTAAGGAATTGGGAAAAACCTTTGCTGAGCTAAGTGCAGAAGAAAAGAACACTATAAGTCATAGGTCTGAAGCTGTTAAAAATTTGTTAAAAAGAATTAATATTTAATTTGTATATACTTAAAACTTTCAATATTATAAGATTATTCTATGCGTAAAAAAGTAACCAAGTATATCTTTGTAACAGGTGGCGTTATGTCATCTTTAGGTAAAGGTTTAGCAAGTGCATGTATTGGAGCCTTGCTCGAAGCAAGGGGCTTGCGAGTTTCAATCCAAAAGCTGGATCCATACCTTAATATTGACCCTGGAACAATGAATCCTTACCAGCATGGTGAAGTTTATGTTACTAATGATGGTGCTGAAACAGATTTAGATTTAGGCCACTATGAAAGATTTACTAATGTAGAGCTTTCTCAAGAAAATAATGTGACAAGCGGTAGAGTTTATAACGAAGTAATCTCTAAAGAAAGAAAAGGGGACTATTTGGGTCAAACTGTCCAGGTCATTCCTCATATTACTGATGAAATAATTAAAAGAATTTATTCTTTACAAAATAAGCAAGATGTCTCAATAGTTGAAATAGGTGGAACAGTCGGAGACATTGAAAGTCTTCCTTTTATGGAGTCTATTAGGCAAATAAGGTCTCAAGTAGGAAGAGAGAATGCAATCTTTATACACTTGACATATGTCCCATATCTTACAGCTGCTGGTGAACTTAAAACAAAACCTACACAGCATAGTGTTAAAGATCTTCTTTCAATAGGTATTCAGCCTGATATTTTATTATGTAGAACTGACAGATTCTTATCTAATGATATAAAGAAAAAAATTGCTCTTTTTTGCAATCTAAATGTTGAGTCAGTCATTACCGGTAAAGATGTAGATATAATATATGAGATTCCATTAATTTTTCATAAAGAAGGATTAGACGATATTATTCTTGAAAATCTAAAAATATGGACAAAAGAACCTGATTTTTCTAAATGGGAGAATATAGTATCTAAAATTAAGAAGCTAAAGAATGAGGTCACTATAGGGGTTGTTGGTAAATATATAGACCTAAAAGATGCATATAAGAGTTTGCATGAGGCTCTTTATCATGCTTGTTTCCACAATAATTTAAAATTAAAGATTAACTATATAGACTCCGAGGACTTAGAGAAGCAATCGGCTAAAGAGTTACTTTCAGGTTGTGATGGAATATTGGTTCCTGGTGGATTTGGGAATAGGGGATTTGAAGGAAAGATTGCTGCAATTAGATATGCTAGAGAAAAGAATGTTCCGTTCTTTGGAATATGCTTGGGGCTTCAGATGGCAGTTGTAGAATTTGCAAGGAATGTATGTAAATTGAAAAACGCTAATTCCAGAGAATCAGGAAGAAAGATAAAAGATTATGTAATAGATATAATGGAAAATCAAAAAGATTTAGATACTAAGGGTGGGAATATGAGGCTTGGTGACTATCCTTGCGAAATTAAGAAGTCAACAAAAGTCTCAGATGCTTATAAGAAAAATAAGATCATGGAGAGACATAGGCACCGTTATGAAGTAAATCCTAAGTATCATTCAATTTTGATTAAGAATGGCTTAGTTCTGAGTGGCCTTTCTCCTGACGGACGTCTTGCAGAAACCATTGAAATCAGTAATCATCCCTGGTTTGTTGCTTGTCAATTTCACCCCGAATTTAAATCAAAGCCTTTTCAGCCACATCCTTTATTTTTACAATTCATTAAGGCTTCATCTAACAAATCTTAATGGGAAATGTATCAAATTTATTATCTTTAATAGAACAGAATTCAAAAGTTTATATAATCAATGAGCTTTCTTATGATAAGAAGAAAAGAAAACACCTAGTTGAGAAATATAATACAAATTTAACATTCGAGGCTTCATCAAAAGAGATAGTCTATAGTAATCTCATTCTAAAACCTCAATCTAGCTTGTCTCAGATTGAGGGTTACGATTTGGAAGATTTATGGTCGAACTTGATTGATGACGTCAATGTATTGTCAATCAAGAGTTTTATTGATACTGTTATTGTCCACTACAATATAGAAAGTATAGAGGAGTTAAATGTTTTCTTGCTCTCTTTCAATCAAGATTTCATCTATTATAGGATATTAGACAAGGATAAAGTTTATCTAAATTCAAAGACCATAGTGGAGAAAATAATTAAGAGCCTAGCTTTAAAGGAAGAAGAGAAAGCCTTATCTGAGTTTTTCTTGAGGGATATATCGATAGATGCTAAAATCGATTGGTCGAAATATGACAAACAAATTTCTGAGCTTATTGCATATTTCGCTGGAAGCGATAAATATTCAAAGTCTTTTCTAGAATCAATAAGAGTGACTTTAAATTTGAAGGAAGATGAAGAGATCCTACTTCACCTCAAGTCTATAGGCGTTTTTGATATGAACTTTGAGCCTTTATATGCAGCGCTAAAATTAAGCCAAGAATATTCATATGTTGATGCCGATGTAGACAAACTAGAGTCTGAAGATATTCCAGATTCAGCAAAAGTTCTTAATGCTTTTACTATTGATGATGAAACAACATATGATTTTGATGATGCTTTAAGTATTAAGAAGGAAGGAGGAAGCTATGTCCTCTCAGTACATATCTCTAATTTTAGCAATCTTTTCTCTATTGACTCAATCTACTCTGATAATGCAAGGAAGTTGGTAAATACTATCTATGCACCTGATGGAAATTTTAATTTATTCAGCAAAAAATTGGTTGATAAGATTTCCTTAAGCTCAGGTAATCTAAGAAGTGTTTTAACCGTAAAACTATATGTTGATAATTTCTCCGTTGTTAATTATAAAGTTGAGAGAAATTATATAAATATTTCTGACAATTATACCTATGATCAATTTGAGACATTAATTTCAAAAAATCCAGACTATCAGTTTTTAAATGATTTCACTAAGCACTTGTCTAGGGAAAGGCTTAAACGAGCTGACTTTAAGTTCTTTAATCAGGAACTAGCTATTAGAGTTAACAAAGACAATAAGCTATCCCTAAACTGCATGGAGCTACTTGACTCTCGTAGAATTATTTCGGAATTAATGATTTTAAGTAACTTTTGTGTGTCAAAATATTTTAATCAAAATTCTCTACCAGGAATATTTAGATCTCAAAGAAAATCATATGATCTTGAAACAAGTATGATTGATGCTGAACCACCTTTTTCTTTTCATAGAAAGGTGTCACCTGTTGATGTTTCTTCAACATGTGACCCACACCATGGATTGGGACTAGAATCTTATCTCCAGATAACCTCGCCAATTAGGAGATTCCATGACGCAGTTAATATGTGGCAGGTTTCATATTTTCTCAAAGAGAGGAAGGTTCTTTTTGATAGTAATTATATTGATAGAATTCTCGCTACCACAACTCCTCAGTTGGCTTCATCAAGAGAGAAATCAAAGAAGGTATATAAGTTATGGATTCTTAAATATTTAAATCAGTCTAAAGATAAGAATCTATCGGGATATATATATTCGACACTAAGAGATAAATATATAGTTTTTTTTAACCAACTTAATTTTTTTGAAAGTATTAGCAAGGAAAACTGCACTAATTTATACCAAAAAGACGATTTTGTAAATCTGTCCTTTGACTATATAGATTTTGCCAAATTGGAGATAATTAATTTAAAGGACTAGCATTTAGTCTTCTACCTATCTTTGTCTTTTTTTCGTACTGTATTTTGTGTATAATAAAGATTCAATATTTAATATCAATATTCACCATTTAATCTGTTTTAAATCTATTCTTGGTGAAAATCTAGGAGGCAAGTTTTGTCTGAAGAATTAATAATAATTGATAGTAGAACAAATAAGGAATATAAGGTAGAAATACATGAAGGTAATATAAAAGCAAAAGACCTTAGGCAGATTAAAGTTAAGGAAGAAGACTTCGGAATGATGAGCTATGACCCTTCTTTCGAAAATACTGCATCTTGCAAGAGTAGCGTTACATTTATTGATGGTGACCAAGGTATTCTTAGATATAGAGGGTTCCCTATTGAGCAATTAGCAGAGAACAGTAGTCAATTGGAAGTCTCTAAGTTGCTTATTGATGGAGAGCTTCCCAGTAGTGATGAATTGGCTAAATGGGTTGCCGATGTTAAAGAGCATAATAGTGTCCCAAGTGAAATTAATAATATAATCAAGGCTTTCCCAAAAAATTCTCATGCTATGGGAGCTCTTACCAGTTTAGAGGCTGCACTCTCCACTTTCTATCCTGATTCAAAAAATATTACAGACGATAATGAAAATTATAAGAATATTTGTCGTTTGATTTCACAGGTACCTATTTTAGCGGGAAATTTTTATAGACATTCTCAAGGTCTCCCATTTGTATCACCCGATGATTCTCTTGACTATGCTGAGAATTTTCTGAACATGATGTTTGATGGAGATGTGAAGAAGATGCACCCTGATTTAGTAAGCGCCATGGATACTTTATTGATTCTTCATGCAGATCATGAGCAAAATTGTAGTGCAAGTGTTATGAGGAATGTTGGTAGTTCTGAGCCAGACCCTTTTTCTGCGGTTTCTGCAGCTACGGCTGCTTTGTATGGCCCCCTTCATGGTGGTGCCAACGAGGCTGTTTTGGAAATGTTAACAGAGATTGGATCTGTAGAGAACATCCCTTCCTTCATTGATAAAGTAAAAAAGAAAGAGGTTAAGCTGATGGGCTTTGGACATAGGGTATATAAAGCATACGACCCCAGAGCAAAATACTTAAAAGCTGCAGCTGATAAAGTATTTAACGTAACTGGAACTAATCCATTGTTGGACATTGCACTTGAGTTAGAATCTATCGCACTTAGTGAAGAATACTTTGTAGCAAGAAATCTGTACCCTAACGTTGATTTTTATTCTGGTCTCATATATGAAAGTATGGGGATACCAAAAGATATGTTTACAGTCTTGTTCACAATAGGTAGAACACCAGGATGGCTAGCTCAGTGGAAAGAACTTTTGTCTGATAAAGAGCAGAAAATTGCAAGACCTAGGCAAGTATATACAGGTTATGACGCCAGAGACTATGTTAGCTTAGAAAATAGATAACTCTATAGAAACTTTGATAATAGAGCAGGGTTAATTCCTAGAACAATTGTTATTATCAAACAAATTACTATTAAAGCTTTATTTATAATGTTTGTCCTAAAAACCATAGTTTGATTTACTATTTTATCCTGAAAAATAACTTTAATAATTTTTAAGTAGTAGTAGAATGAAATCCCTGCACCAATTAGTATTAAAATCGGAAACAGTAAACCAAAAGATTTGAAAGCTATTAGTGCAATGTTAAATTTTCCCCAAAAGCCAGCAAATAAAGGTGCACCCGCAAGGGATAAAAGAAAAGATGTAGAAGATATAGCAACAAATGGCGAATCTTTATATAATCCTTTGAGATGATTGATAGTAAATTCTTCATTTACTTTAGGCAGTGAATTTAGACATATGAATAGACCTACATTTGAAAAAATATAAAAAGCAAAATATAGAATTAGAAAATCAGAAGATATTCCTAAAGGGGTAATCACGCAAATTAACATAATCCCTGCATGTGGAATGCCAGAATAAGCTAAAAGTCTAAGTAGCTTACTCTGCATGACACCTAGAATAGATCCAAAACCTATTGAAGTTATAATTAAAATAGAAATTATATTAAGAATATTGTTGTTTGGAATACTTAAATATAGGTCTTTAAAGAAGAAGAATAAGAACGCTAATATGGCTACTTTAGGTATCGTGCTAAGAAATGGAAGTAGATTCATCGGGGCAGATTCGTAAGTGTCTGAAACCCAAAAGTGGAATGGGTAGAATGCACACTTAAAACTTACTGTAATAAGCAGGAAGGAAGTGCCTAAGATTATTATAGGGTCGTTAGATGACCAAATGATTTCACCAAAATAGGTACTACCTGACATTGAATAGAAAAGAACAGAAGAAAAAATTAAGAAAACAGTAGAAAGTGTACCGAAGAAGAATAATTTTGTTGCTGCCTCAATAGACTTATTAGAGGTTGGACCCATCGCAGTTATTAGATATAGAGGAATACTTAAAAGTTCGACAGCAATTATTAGAGTTAAGAATTCTCTTGAAGACACAATTATCATTCCACCTACAAGAGAAATTATCAGCAGGAAGCAATATTCATTAAAAAACTCTTTGAATTCCTTTGTTTTTGAATTTGAAACCAAGAGTAAACTAAGTAGGGTTCCACAGATTAGAAGAATTTTAATTTTGTTAGTCACTAGATTATTTTCAAAAGTATTGTTGAGAAAGTAGCCTTCAGAGCCGTTGTTAGCGAGAAGAGTAATTGAAGATATAGTTCCAATAATGAGGAGGATTTTGTTCGTTATTCTTTTATCTTTGTTATCAATAATTGAATTAAATAGTAGTGCAAAAGATAATAGCACTAAGATTATTTCAGGTAGTAAGAATTTTATTTGATCCATGATTTATATACCAACTAAAATTTTGATTGATTCTCCATTTATAAAGTTTAAGAAAAAGTTAGGAAAAATACCAATTCCTAGTATTAAAACAATAAGTATGTAGCAGATTAGTTTTTCATCAATACTGATAGTTGAGTATGAGTTGTTACTCTCAACATAGTGTAAACAGATTTTCTTTACAGTTCTAAACATATACAAGGTAGTTATAAATATTCCTATTAAAGGGATTATTATTAAAATTACATTGTTAGACAAAGCGATGCTATTTATTATTAAAAACTCTGCAATAAAACCGCTAGTTAGTGGAAAACCAATGCTAGCAAAAGCGGAAAATATAAAGATGCTAGATATTATCGGAGCATTATCGTGCAGTGAATTCAGCTCTTTTATTGACCTGGTACCTTTTGCATTGAAAATTAATCCTACTGAAAAGAATAATAAACAAATTATTATTCCGTGAGAAGCTGTTTGAAGTATGGCAGAATTTAGACCGATTTTATTATTCATGGCAAGTGCAAGAAATATGTATCCTATATGAGATAACGAAGCGTAGGCTGCTAGGTATTTTAAATCGTCTTGCATCATAGCAGTAAAAGCACCATAAATTATATTTATAGAAGCTAATATTATTAAAATATTTGAAAATTCAATAAAAGCGGGATTAAAGATTGTTATTATAATCTTAATAAAGCCTATGATTCCTATTTTCATTAATATTCCAGCGAATATAATAGATCCTGCTGTGGGAGCGGTTCCATGACCATCAGGTGCCCATGTATGAAGAGGCCATAAAGCTGAATGAGAGCCGAAACCTATTGCCAACAGAAAGAAGGCAATATTTGTATTAGTTTTAAGGCTTCCTCTAGATATAATCTCATTTATCGAAAAAGTTCCTTCATTTATTCCCAGTATTCCTAGTCCTAAAAATATTAGAAGAGACCCTACAAGAAGGTACAATGTTATCTTATACGCGCCATAAGACTTAGTACCAACCGATAAGCTTCTAAGGACTCTTTCAAACGGACCTGATACTTCTCTTTTTAAATCGTATCCCCAATTTGTAATTATCAAGAACATTGGAACTACGGCAATCTCGTAGAATAAAAAGAAAACAAATAAGTCATCAGCGATGATTAGACCATAAATTCCGATCGAAATTATCATAATTAGAGTGTTTATTTGGCCCAGTCTTTTTTTAATTCTAAAGGTGGAGAAAAGAGCTGTTGTTATAGTGATATTAGATAATACTAAAAGTACTATTGATACTTTAGAGATAGAGAAAGACATAGAAATTCCTAGTTTGGGAAATATTTCATATAGCTTAATTAACTCAAAGTAAGTTGAGGTATCTAGTAGATGATTTACTTTACAATAGTAAACAATCAAAATTAATGAACTAAATGAAGCAATAAGAGGAATGTACTTTATGTATCTTGATTCTTTAACAAGGAAGTTAATTAGTATTATAGCGAATAGGGGAAGTATTAGGATTAAAAGTAGAATCATTATTTTAGAACCTCTATTATTGCAAAGTTATTAATTACACTCATTGTTAAGATGAGTAATATAAAAAAGACTATAGTTCTAATTGCATAGGTCTTCGCTAGCCCGCCTTGAAGGAGCATGAGCTCTTTAGAAATCTGTATTATCTTGAAAGGCAAATAGTTCACTAGACCATCTATGATGTTTCTGTCAAACCATCCTATAAAGTGGGATGTTGATTTAAAAACTTTTTGATATATTTCAATATAAATCGGGTCTGTTTTAAACAAACTATAGGATATGTTCTTGAACTCATGAAGATTTGTCTCTAAATTAGCCCTGTCTTTATAGTATTTATAGAAAAGAACAAGTGTAAGTAGTTGGAAGAAGATTATAGTTAGGAATGAATGAGGAACTTCATTAAAAGGGATGCTCCCTTTGAATATTCCCATCGTAATAGGGCCTATAATTGATAATAATGCGAGGATTAATAGAGGTGCTAAATATTCCGTATCCACATAGGATTCTTTTTTGATGGATCCCTTAAAATCTATCAATGTAAAAAGAATTTTAGCGGCATATAGTGAAGTAAATATCATTCCGATTAGTAACGCAAATCCTGATATATAAGCTTCATTATTTATTAAACTGAAGATTATATATTCTTTTGAAAATGAACCTGTAAATAGATATATAGATCCAAGAGAGCAACAGCCAATAACTAGAATTGCACCCATCGTAGACCTTAATTTTATTGAATTTCTTAATTCTTCTAATTTAGAAGTTCCATTAGCCGTAATTACTACACCAGCGTAAAGAAAAAGTAAGGATTTGAAGAAGCTATGGCTAAACATATGAAAGTAGGCCAAAGTAGGTTCCTTTATTCCAATTGCTAAAAACATTAGGCCTATATGAGAAATTGTAGAATAGGCCAGTATCTTCTTTAAATCTTTTTCAAAGAATGCAACAATAGAGCCAGCCACAGAGGAGATAAGTCCAACAACAATCAAAGTATTTAGTATTAGATCACTATTAGAAATAAGAGGATAGATTTTATATAACAACAGTACGCCGGCCACTACCATAGTTGCAGAATGAATTAAGGCAGAGACTGGAGTTGGCCCTTTCATAGCCTTAGGAAGCCATATGTTGAATGGGAATTGTGCTGATTTGGAAAATACACCTATCACAATTAAGGCTACAGGGATTTCGATTTCAAAAGGTTTGATATCATTCAGCTTATCAATGTCCAGGGTGCCAGTTGAAGTAAATATTAAGATTATTCCGGCAAGAAAAAATATATCTCCAAATCGTGTAATCCAGAATGCTATGGTGGATGATTCTATAGCTTCAGAATCCTTATTCCAGAAACCTATTAGAAAGTAAGACGATAAGCCTAAAATTTCCCAGAAAATAAAAGAACTGAACAAATCGTTAGATAAAGTAAAAAGGAACATTGATGAAATAAATATTGTTATGAAAAGGAAGTATTTGTTACTAGAACGTAGGTTCTCAGATTCTAGGAACTTAGATGAATATATCAGAACTAAAGAAGAAATAAGGAGGACAACTTTAGACATAAGTGTATGGTCAGATTTAAAGTTGAAAAGAAGATCGATTTGATTATTTTCAATTGTTAAGAAAGGTATGAGAAAGTGATTAATATCATTACTAAAGAGTAAAGCCCATAGAATGCTTAGATATATGACAATGGCAGGCAAGTAGCTTAGTCTCTTCTCCCCATTTATCTTGTTATTCAATACTACAGAAAGAATAGGAACTAAGGATAAGACTATGAGGAATTGACCCATTCTAGTTATCCCTCAGCTTATCTAAGTCGTTTATATCTATAGTCCTGTTGATTCGTTGATTAAGCAGAAAGATTGCTAAGCCAATTGCGACCTCACATGCTGTTATTACAAGAATAAACAGAATAAATATGTTCGCCACATCATTAGAATAAGACTTGCAGATTGTAATAAAAAGCAAGTTAATCCCATTTAAAAATAACTCAATACCGATTAGTATTGAGAGAATATGTTTTTTACTTAAAAGCATAAAGATACCTATGCTACTTATTAAAATAGAGGTATAGACCAATAGCATGAACATCTTTTAGTCAACCTCCTTTCTAAACTTTAATAAGGTTAGGCATCCTACGATGGTTGCTAAGAGCAAAATTGATGATAGCTCAAGAATGAATATCCAATCGTTAAATAAAGATTTACTAACATCTTGTGTTGATACTATCTTGCTAAGGTTAAAATTCTTCTCAAGCTCGGCGAATGTGTTCGATTCAGATATTAAGTAAGTGGTTGTTATAAAGAAGAAGAAAGAAATTAATATAGCGGTAATCGGCTTATGAAAAGTTTCCCCTAAGTTGTTATAGTCCCAATCACCAGTTAGGAATATTGAAAATAGGAATAAAATTAGTGTTCCACCTGTATAAAGAAGTATTTGTATTACTCCTAGTAGGTGGGAGCCAACTATTATGAAGATGAATGCAATTGTAAAGAGGGTTATTCCAAAGAAGAAAGTAGATCTTATAATCTTTGAGCTGAGACAAGTGGTTATGGCAGCTCCAATCGCAAGGAAGCAAAATATACTTAACAATACTTCAATCATTTTCTTTCCTTTTTGTTGGAGTGTGACTTTCTTGTAACAGGCTACCTGTTGCCCAAGATTCAGAATACTTTTCAGCATTTCTCATCATCTTACTCTTTGTAAGGAATAAGTCGCTTCTTGAAGTAGTAGGCTTCTCTGCAGTTCTCATCATAACTATTGCATCAACAGGGCAGACCTGAACACAAAGCTCACATTGTATACAGCTCTGTAGGTCCAAGTTGAATTTTTTCGCAAAGCCTCTTCCATTTTTTTTCTCAATTTCAATTTCTATTATTTCTGATGGGCAAATTCTTTCGCATAGTTTGCAAGCGATACAATTCTCTTCTCCAGTCTCCTCGTTAGAAGTAAGGCCAAAAGTTCCAAGTCTTAGCTTGTCAGGAAAGACTCTAGTTTCCTCAGGATACTTAATTGTAACAGGAGGCTTCGTAACATTACTTAAAGTGAAAAGAAGATTTCTATATATGTTGTTGAAAATTTTTATTAATCTCATATCAATTAAAATCCACATAATACCTTGCTAAACAAGCCAAGAGCAATCCTATAAAAGACAATGGTATTAGTCTAATCCAATTAAATTTTAACAGCTGGTCAATTCGTATTCTAAAAAAGCTCCACCTAATGAAGAGTATTAACGTGAAGAATAGTAAGGCTTTAATTACTATAAGTATATTTGAGGTAAAAATTGGACCATTAGGTCCACCAAAGAAAATTATAGAACCTAGAACACATATTCCAAACAAGTGAACATATTCCGCCAAGTAAAATAGTGCAAATTTTATTCCCGAATATTCTGTTGTATAACCAGAAACTAGCTCAGATTCAGCTTCTGATAAGTCAAAGGGAATTCTGTTACCTTCTGCTAAAGCAGATATCATAAAAATAATAAAACTTATTTGACCAAGGATAGGGTAAAAGATAATCCATGTATCTTCTTGGAATGAAATAATTTCTCCAAAACTTAAGCTCCCAATGAGTATACAAGGAATTAATAGTGATATTATAAGAGGAATTTCATATGAAATTATCTGCGCAGTCATTCTTAATACTGAAATTAATGCATATTTATTATTTGATGACCAACCTGCAACGAATATACCAATGATAATTAATGAACTTATCGCAATAAACATCATTAGACTTAAGTCAACATTGAGCATAGGATTGTCAAAATAGAAAGGTAGTAAAGCAAAAGAAGCCAGGCTAACGACCATTATCCAGATTGGTCCAAAGCTAAAAAGTAATTTGTCTGCATTTTTTGGTACAGCATCATCCTTAATCATTAGCTTTAATGCATCAGCAAGCGGTTGAAGCCATCCATGGGGGGAACCAACGCTATAAGGGCCAATTCTAGATTGCATCTTTGCAGCTACTTTTCTTTCAAGCCAAACTAGATATGCAACGATTAGGATTAACATAGAGATTGTTTTAAAGATTGGTAACGCAAAAGCAATAAATGAATCTATCATTATCGATCAACATCTCCAAAAACTGGATCTAATGATCCTAGAATAACAACAGAATCTGCAATAAAAGTTCCTGGGAGAAGTTTGTCAACTATAGATAAGTTAGAAAAAGAAGGTGCTCTAATCTTCATTCTGTATGGTATAGAAGTTCCATCTGAAACGATAAAAAAGCCTAGCTCTCCTCTTGGTGACTCTATTGAGAAATATGAAGAACCTTTGGGGGGTTTTGTAAGTTTTGAACTTTTTAGTGGCTTTCTGGAATTCAAATCTCCGGGTGGAATTCCATCAGTGATTTGATCAACTATGTTGAGAGATTGAATGTTCTCTTCCATTCTTACTATTGTTCTATCGTATGCGTCACCTTTAACACCTAGAGGAATATCAAAATTGAACTCCGAATAGCACTCATAAGGCTTGTTCTTTCTAACATCAAAGTTTATTCCTGAGCCTCTTGCTATTGGGCCAGAACCTCCTGACTCTTCAGCTAATGCCTTACTTATAATCCCAATATCTTTTGTTCTTTTCATAAAAATTTCATCTTTTGAAACCATATTTGCAAAATCTTGCAATACAGGACGTAGATCTTTGGATAATTTTTTTATCTTATTTATGGATTCAGTCGTCACGTCGTATCTAACTCCACCAATCTGGTTCATATTAGTGTGAAAACGGGTTCCAGTTAAATCCTCCATTATGTCTAGTATTTTCTCTCTTTCCCTAAAGCAGTAGAGAAATAGACTTGCTCCTCCACCAAGAGCTCCACCTAAATCTAGACCATAGGTTCCAAGTGCTACTAGATGAGAGCTTATCCTCTGCAGCTCAGCTACCAATACTCTTATGTAGGAAGCTTTTCTCGAAACTTTTATATCACAAATTTTTTCCACAGCATTACAGAAACCTAGAGAGTTGGAAGTAGGAGACAGGTAGTCGTCTCTTTCAAGGACAGGAGGAAGTTGGTCGTAGTCAAGTTTCTCTGATAGCTTCTCAACGCCTCTATGTAGGTATCCTAGGAATGATTCAACTTTATTTATTCTCTCACCCTGAAGATAAAGCTTAAGTCTAAAGACACCGTGAGTAGAGGGATGTTGAGGACCCATATTAACTGCTAAATCGCCAAAATCTCTTTCTATAACTCTGTTTTCCACTTTTCGTACTCCTTTCGTGTGGGACGATATGGGTAATAATGAGTATCCATTCTATATTCTTTTCTCAGTGGGTGTCCAATCCAATCGTCAGGCATCATGATTCTTTTTAAATTTTGATGACCATTAAAAGTAATTCCAAACAAGTCAAAGACTTCTCTTTCTTGCCAGTCGGCTCCGACATAAACCTGGGATAATGAATCCACTTTTAAGTCATCTCCAACTTTAATATTAAATTCAACCTCTTCATTTTTTTCATTGTTCCCTAATAAATAAGTTAGCACCAAGTTGTTATCGAAGTCGGTTGCAGTGATAAATTTTAAATAGTTAAACCCTTCCTTCTTAACCTGAAGAATAAAGCTTAGTAGATTATCTTTGTCTATAAAGTTAGATTCAATAACATTCTCTGATTTTTTTATAGGCTTAGTACTATCTACAGGCGAAAGATTTTTTTCATCTTCTATTGTTGATGCATTAAAAGTGGGAGAAGTCTTTCCAGCAGCTATAATTTTTTGGAGCTCAAGTATCCCATCGATAAAAGCTTCCGGGGTTGGAGGACACCCGGGGACGTATACGTCTACTGGAATTACCCAGTCTACTCCTGGAACTACACTATAAATGTGCCTGTAATGGTCACCAGAAATAGCACAGCTGCCAGCTGCTATAACATATTTAGGACCTGCCATTTGATCATAGAGTGTTTTAATTCTTTCTGCCATCTTAACTGTTACTGTTCCTGCAACAATCATTAAGTCCGCTTGTCTAGGAGAAGCTCTTGTTATCATTCCAAGACGATCTAGGTCGTATCTTGAAGAAAAAGTTGCCATCATTTCAATAGCACAGCAGGCCAAGCCAAAAGATAAAGGCCATAAGCTAGATTTTTTTGCCCAATTAAAAAGCTGTTCAGTGCTTGTAATAAAAAGATTAGCACCAGGTAGTTTCATAAAAGATCCAATATCTTTTAAAGATTTATTTACATCTCCCATTCAAGGTACCCCTTCTTGTATGCATAAATCCAGCCAATAAACAATATTATCAGAAAGGTTATAAAGGAAAGATATGAGCCTTGGGTTGGATCACTTAAATTCAATATCCAAGGAAATATGAAAACAAGCTCAATATCAAATAATATAAAAATTAATGCTATTTTGAAATAAGATATTGGAATCCTTTTCCACGAGCTTTCAATACTTGGCTCACCACATTCATATATAGAGTCTAGTACTTCTTCTTTTTTTCCCAATATGAATTTTATAATTTTTGAAGTTAAAATCATTAGTATAGGCAATGAAATTAATGCCATAAAAATTATAATAAAAAAAGGATATTCAGTCATGGTCTACGACTTATATTTTTAACTAATTATTAGTTAAAAGCAATAACAAAATAGGATTTTTTAACCACCAAGTTGTTTGCTGATAATAAGATTGTAAATAAAGTCTATAGTATTGTTGATTTCGTTAAAAAAATTCTCGACAAGTTCCTTGTATAGAGGCGAATTATCACTATTTGACTCATTAATTTGAACACATAGTTTGATATTATCATTTCTTATCTTATCTATCGTGTCCTTTAAGTCTTCTTTTGTCATTGTTTCTATTAGTGATATATCTTGTATATCAATTCTAAGTTTCTTTATCTCGATCTCCAATAGTTTTCTCGAGTTTGATATTATCTCAGGATAATCAGCAAAACTTTTGTAGAATATTTCTATTATTATATTTTCTTTACTCATCTTTAAACTTTTGTATGTTTAGAATCGCAGCAGCTAACAGGTTTATAGTTGAGCTAACGTCCTTAGAAAGACAAACTGAACTTGGACTATGAAGATATCTAACAGGAACAGATAGCACAGTCGCCTTGGAGCCCTCTCCAGTAACTTGAAAAGCTGTTGAGTTAGTCCCACCAGCATTTTTGGCAGTAAGCTGATATTTAATATTTTCCTTAGTTGCGATTTTTTGGAGGTAGTTATTAAATCCTCTATCCGCAATTAGATATTTATCTGAAATTCTAATTTCAGGACCACCCCCTAGCTTAGCTAATTTTTTATGCAAGGGTACTCCGGGAAGATCATTTGATACTGTTCCTTCAAGAGCTATAGAGAAATCAGGGTTAACTCTCGAGTTTATTATCCTGGCCCCCCTTAAGCCCATCTCCTCTTGAACTGAGGCAGATGCAAACAGATTGCATTTAAGATTTTTCTTAACTACTTTCTTTATTGTCTGAAGTAACACGTAAACTCCTATTCTATCATCTAGGGATTTAGATAGAATTCTATTGTTATCTATTACACATTCTGTAGAAAACGTAACTTGATCGCCAATACTCACAATCTCCTTTATTTTTTTTATATTAATACCGGTATCAATTAAGCAGTCTTCAACTGATGTTATATTTGGTGAATTCTTGTCAGAAATATGAGGAGGGATAGCAGCTACAGTGGCTTCAATTCTTTTCTTCCCCCAAATAGTTAATCTTTGTCCATAAAACAATTTAGGATCAATTCCACCAAGAGGAATCACTCTTAGCATTCCGTTTTCTTCAATATGTGAAATTATGAAGCCAACTTCATCCATATGAGCATCTATTAGTATCGTGGGTAGATTAGGACTTTTCTCATTAATTTGAAAAATTAGATTTCCCATTGGATCTTTAAAATTAGATAAAGATAGACCTCCGATTTCTCTAAGTACTATCTTTGCAATTTCACCTTCACAACCTGGAACACCAGGTGTGTTACATAGCTCTTGTATTAATTCATTGCTCATAATGTTTATTATATATAAAATATCATTGAATAAGAAAGAAATAAGTGAAATACTTTTTTGATAAAAATAAAAAATCAGTTTAAATATCCATATGAATACTCCACTTAGTAAAAATATAGACAACTACCTGTTTTGTTCTGAATGCCAGAGAGAATTTGAATCTGGAATGACTGACTTTGGTTCAATGAGAGATTATTCTAAGATTGAGACAGGTTTTACTGATTTAGGTTTCCAAATTTGGTGCATTAGACACGATCGTAACGTTTGTCATATTAATTTTGAGGGTAATGACCTTAGCACTGACTTGAGATGCATAATCGCTTCTTCTTCTGACTAATTACTTATCCTGAATACTCAACAAAGTTCCTTGATGTTTCATGAAGAAGTACTTTTAAGTGGAATTTTATATCAATCTTCTCTCTCAATATATTCCATATAACAATAGCTATATTCTCGGCAGTTGGATTAAGGTCTTTGAACTCTGAAGTATCTAAATTTAGGTTCTTATGATCAAATTTTGATTCGATTTCTGTTTCTATTAAATCTCCAAGTTGTTTCATGTCTATTAGATATCCTGATTCTATATCTAATTCTCCAGACACAGTTACCTCTAAATCATAATTGTGACCATGATAATTCTTGTTGTTGCACAACCCAAAGAATTGTTGATTCTTTTCATCGGTCCATTTTGAATTATTTAATCTATGTGCGGCGTTAAAATGGGATTTCCTAGTTACTGATATCATAAGCTTCTCTGCAAAAGTTCAATCTTGTGTCCATCGGGATCTTCGACAAAGGCAAGAATTGAACTACTTCCTTTCATGGGTCCAGGTTCTCTAGTTATTTTACCACCTTTTTCTCTTATTTCTTGGCATATTGAGTGGATATTTTCAACTCCTACGGCTATGTGACCAAAATAGCTACCTTGCTCATACTCTGTAACACCCCAATTGTATGTAAGTTCAAGGAAAGGTTCGTCATCTTCTTTCTTAAAAGAAAGAAATGCTAGGGTAAATTTACCATGAGGGTATTCAGTTTTTCTAACCAGTTCAAAGCCCATTGTGTCCACATAGAACTTGATTGACTCTTCTAGGTTCTTAACTCTTAGCATAGTATGTAGAAATTTCATTATATAAATTTTAATTTACACTTCATATTAAGTAAAGTTATATAATGCAGTATTTGTTATCAGTAAAGCAATTAGAAAAATCTTTCAACAGCGTGACTATATTTAATTCAATAAATTTTAATATTGAAAGCAACTCTATTTATAAACTTAGAGGACCTAATGGAGCTGGTAAGACTACTATAATGAGAATTATAAGCTCACAGATTCTTGATTATGGTGGCGAAGTTTTTTTAGAAGAAAGGAATATTAAGAATATTGGCATTAGTTTATATAAAGATGTTCATTATTTAGCCCCGCATCCTAGCCTCTATGACTATCTTACTTTAGAGGAGAATGTAATCTTCTTTTCAAAATTAAACAAGCTAGACAATTTAGATAAAAGGAATTCTTTATTTAAAAAGTTTGACTTAGAACAGTATCGTTTTAAAAAGGCGTATCAGCTTTCAGATGGGACAAAAAAGAAAGTTTCTATTGTCATATCCTTGCTGATGAATCCAAGATTTCTTATATTAGATGAACCCTATACTTATTTGGACGATGTTTCCATAGCAGTTCTTAATACTATAATCCAGCATTATCCTCAAGATGGAGGTGGAGTTCTTCTGGCTGATAATTCAACAGGCTCAAGCAGCCTAGATTTTTCAGGGCTTATAGATTTGAAGTAATATGAGAGATTTTTTTCAGATAGTTTTATTGATCTTAAAGAAAGATATCAGGGTGGAGATGAGAGAAAGACTTAACTTAGTCTATCTCTTTATATTATCCTTAACTCTTTCCTTGATAGGGTTTATTTTTATTGGTTCTGATAATATGACCGAATTATTTTTCTTTTCCGTTTTAATTATTTCTCTGATAACAAATCAAAGAATTTCTAGGCAAGAGGTATCATTGAGTGGAGAGTTAATCTTGATTAATGCCCCATGCGATTTATCAATATTATGTTTTTCTAAAATTTTATATTTTATATTAGTTAACACATTTGTCTGCGTTACTGTTGTTTCTACTCTTTCCATAGTTTCCGGTATGATTATTTTTGAGAATACTACAAATTTTGTTTTATTATGTTTCCTATTTTCCATAGGGATCTCTTCTATACTTACAACTTTTTCCATGATGCTTGAAAGAATAAAAGGTGAGGGTCAGTTTATGTTTATATTGATATACCCCCTTATTCTTCCATTCTTAATCTTAACTTATAATTCAATCTCTATGATTGATGTATCTATTGGCAATGATTTCCTTACCTCTTTTTCATTGCAAGCATTAATTGCTTTTGATATACTTCTTTTAACTATTTGCCCAATACTTTTCAGTTATTCTATTAGAAGGTGATTAATGATTTTGTTCTTAAGAAGATATTCTTTTCTATTTTTCATAATATTCATGACTTTAAGTCTGTACATGGTGTTCCTTTATGCTCCAAAAGAAAAAATTATGGGAGACGTTCAAAGAATATTCTATTTTCATATGGGATACGTTCTTGTCTTTACGATTGCGTTTACAGTGAATTTGATTTATTCGATAAAGTTTTTAAGACATAATAACCTTGCTGACTCTAATATTGCCTACATCAATGGTGAGATTGGAACACTCTTTACTCTTCTTACTTTAGTCTCAGGTTCGATATGGGCAAAACCAGTATGGGGGACCTGGTGGACTTCTGACCCACAGCTAACTACTACCCTTATACTGTTTATCTTGTATTTTACTTATTTAGTCTTCCATAAATTAGCTTTAAAATCTGGCGTTCCTCGATATTCTTCTATCTTCGCAATAATAGCCTTTATAGACCTGCCTATAGTCTACATTTCGGTAAGAATAATGAGGGGAATCTCACCTGTTGTCTTTGGTGGAGAAGGTGGAGGAATTAGTTCTGAAATGATGGATACCCTTTTGGTTACTTTTGCAGCTTTTCTTTTCCTTTATTTTTACCTATTAGACTTAAGGTTAAAGTTAGATAAAATATAAATCCAAGTTAATATAAATATCATGAACTATATAGTTGATTCTTTAGAATATCTCTTTTACTCACAGCTCGCTTTTTGGGTAATCATAGCGCTTTACATGTTCTATATTAATAAAAAAATGAATGGTAAAGATTAATGTCATCAGCTAAAAAGAAAATTAAAATACTTATAATTGTTCTTCTATTTTTCTTTTCCTTTCTTATATACAAAGCTGTAGAGTCTTCTCTTGTATATTACTTGACTGTTTCGGAAGCAGTTGAAGTGAGGGCTCAAAGCAAGATCAAGCGACTGAGAGTCTCTGGAATTGTGGAGAAAGGATCGATAAAGAAGAATATGGATGGGTCTATAACTTTTAATATCACTGACTTAGAAAAGAGTATACAAGTTGAATATAAAGGAGAGATTCCTGATATTTTTAAAGATGAGATAGAAGCTGTTGTTGAGGGAGAACTAGTAGATAAAACTTTTTTTGCTAATAAATTATTTGCTAAATGTCCTACTAAATACGAAGAAGATTTAGCTTTTGATAAAAAGGTAAGTCTTGCTAAATAGTGTTGGCGAAACCCTACTTCTTGTATCCTTTTTATCCGGTATTGTGGGAGTAGTAGCTTTCTCGTATGGAATTCTTAGGCATGACAATAATTTCGTCGCTATTGGAGAAAGATCTTTAATTGTAATCTTTTGTCTATTAAGTTCAGCAGTCCTAATTTTAATTTATTTATTAACCACAAAGGATTACAGTAATGCTTATGTCACAAAGAATATAAGTAATGATTTATCTTTTGTTTACTCTGTTGCATCCTTGTGGGCTGGTCAAGAGGGTTCTCTTTTACTTTGGTCTTGGATTTTATCAATCTACACGTTGCTTTTGAGATTCTCTAAACCATTTAAAGGATTAATCCCATCAACTCAGAGCGTCTCTCTTTTTATTCTATCCTTTTTTGTTTTCTTAATAGTATTCATAGAGAACCCATTCGAAGTATTAAGCTCTACGCCTTTAAATGGAAGGGGCCTTAATCCTATATTGCAAAATTTCTATATGGCTATTCATCCCTTAACTCTTTATGTTGGGTATATTGCCCTCACCGTACCTTTCGCTTTTGCATTAGGCTCTATTATATCAAAAGATAAGACTGACAGTTGGATTCTACGATCAAAGAAGTGGACATATTTTAGTTGGATTTTTCTTTCTGCTGGACTCTTGCTGGGTTCAAGATGGGCTTACTTAGAATTGGGCTGGGGAGGCTACTGGGCTTGGGATCCAGTCGAAAATGTTGCCTTAATGCCATGGCTGGCCCTAACAGCATTCCTTCATTCCTCAATGGCTCAAGAAACAAGAAGCTTGTTGCGAAGATGGAATATTTGCCTTATATTTCTGGCTTTTTTCTTATCTATTTTTGGAACATTCATTACAAGAAGCGGTCTAATATCTTCAGTTCACTCTTTTGCCCAGTCAAGCATAGGGCCTTATTTTATTATTTTTATTTTAATTATTGTTGGGTTCTCAATTTTTATGTATCAAAAAAATAAAAGTACTATTTTATCTAAGGAGGACATTGTCTCACTAGTTTCAAAAGAGAACTTTTTAATTTTTAACAATATATTCTTTTTAGTTATAACATTAACAGTTTTTCTAGGCACGGTTTTCCCTATAATTTCTGAGGGAATAACCGGTGAAAAAATTCTTGTAGGCCCAGGCTTTTATGACCTAGTTAACTTTCCTAATGTCCTGCTTTTAATGTCTTTAATGTCTATTGCTCCAATGATTCCTTGGAAAGACGGAAAAGTTATACCTATACTCAAAATAGTATTAAAACCTTTTGCTTTTTCGCTCTTGGTTACCTTGATATTTTTTCTTTACTTTGACAGCATAAAGGTATTGATAGTTCTTTTTCTTTCTTCTTTTGTGACGTCTATTATTTTGCAAGAACTTATTGTCGATTTTCGCTTACAATTAAAAAGAAGCGTTAGTTTTTTTGAAATATTGAATATAAAATCAAGAAGATATTGCTCTTTTCTAATACACTTTGGAATAATCCTTCTTATTGTTGGTATCACTTTATCATCTGTTTATGGAACAAAATCAGATTTTATTTTATCAAAGGGTGAAACAATTAAGCTTAGCAGCTATGAAATTAAGCTAATTGATACATATAAGAAGGAAAGTGTTGCAAAAAGTATTATAGGTGCTGAGTTAGAGCTTATTGATGAAGAAAAGACTTACACTCTTTATCCAGAACAAAATTTATATAAATATGAAGGAAATAGAAGTATTAATAAAGAAACTGAAGTAGCAATCTATAATACGATCAAAAAAGATTATTATATAATATTAATAGATGAACTAGAAGACGGTAGGTTTAATTTTAAAATTTATATTAATCCATGGGTTTCATTGCTCTGGATTGGAAGTTTAATATCGATACTTGGTGGAATAATTATTTTCTTAAAGAGGAGAGATTAATGTTTGAAATAATATCAGCTATCATGATTACAATAGCATCGCTAGTTTATATTTTTTACCCTTTGATATCGCGCTCTTGTAAGGTTGAGGAAATAGATTGGGAGAACTAAGAGAATGAGCAATTTATTCTTAATATTGTTATTTTTATTTCCTTTCTTTGCTAACGCTAAGAGTGAAATCTCTTCACTTGAAGCTCTCTTCGTAGAAAAAAAATGTGTTACTTGTCATGTTGTTGGTAGAGGCAGGTTTGTTGGACCTGACTTGTATGATGTAGTAGGTAAGTATTCTGATCAAGAAATACTGAAATGGATTCAAAATCCTCAGGCTATATATAAGGAATATTCTAAGATGCCTATTAATGATGGCTATCCTCCTATGCCTTATCTAGGCATAAATGAATCCGATGCAAAAAAATTGCTAGTGTACATAAAGAAGACTAATTCTATCGTGAACAAAGGGACGAAAGTAAGAATTTTTGGTAGTGTTAAAAATTTTAGTATAGACAAGTTTATAAATGCTCAAGAAGTTCAACTAGAGTTAGTAATGGCAGACAAAATTAAAAGCATTAAAAAAGTACTAACAAAAAATGGAAAATTTAATTTTGATAAGTTGATAGGGAATATTGCTTATCGTATAAAGATTTTTTATGATGGAATTGAGTATTCAACAGATAAGTTTTATTTTTTGCCCAGAGAAATTAATAAGGTTGTAGATTTAATAGTTTATGATTCCACTCAAAATATTGCAAACATATCTGTTAATTCAGCACACTTAATAATTAACTATGAGGAAGATTCAAGTTCAATAATTATTGCAGAAATAATTAATGTTGAAAATCAGTCAAAAAGTATTTTTGTTGGCTCGAATAGTTTTTCAGAAAAAGTTAGAAAAATTAATTCTTACTCATTGTTTTCTGGAATATCCAATCTTGGATTTCCACATAGAGGTGAAGATACGTTTATAGTTTCAGATACTAAAGTGACCGACACCTTACCGATGCCTCCTGGGAATAGGAGGATAGTCTTTACGTATGGAAAAGAATTAAACTTATTTTCAACAAAAATAGGTAAGACTTTTATGAATGATATTGATAGTCTTACAATTATTGTTCCGGAGAGCAAGCTGTCTCTTAATGTTGAAGGCTTAGAATATACAAAGAAAAAGACAGAAATAAAGGAGTTGGCTGATGAAAAATATTCCACTTATTCAATTGTTAATATTAAAAAGGGAGATGTTATCAGTCTTCAGTTTAAAAAATATGATTTCTTGTTAGATACTAAAACTATCGTAGGATTTATTTTTATCTTTTTTTTAGTCGGGATATCTTTATATAGGCGATATAAAAAGTAATAGACTTAGTACTTACTTCGCTAGTTCTTAACAGTGAAGAGAAAATTCTTTATAAACCATTTGTATCTTTACAGATTCTATACTTTGCATCTTTAATATAGACATCTAAAAGTAGTATTTTCATTATGTTATTCTAGTCTTTCCCAAATTTAATTACAATAAGAAAGATTTATAATGTAGAATAGATTTTTATGTTAATTTCATAATATTATTTTAAATATTTATATGAATTTCACATTGGAGAAAAGAGATTTACCTTATTCCTTCTACTTTAAGTTTACTTGTTTTAATAGTCTCTGTTTTTTTAGTTAGGGTTTTAAACCCAATCCTAAACCTCAATGATTTCCTATTATTGCCTGATTATGTAATTCCCTCTTTTCTTTTTATTTTGCTTGCAATTATTAGTAATTATATTTTTTTCAAGAAAGGTTTTTTTGAACTAGAGTCACAAGGCTTTAAAAATATCATGCTCTGGTTGTTTTTATTATTTGTAATATTTTTTTCATTTTTCATTGCGGATTGGCAGGCCTTCACAGTAGTTCCAACTAGAGCATTATTTTTAACAAACCCCTTAGTATGGGTAATGGCACTTTCTTTTTTTTTATTTATTATTTTTTATCAAATCAGTTCACAAAAAATAAAATCTAACATACCTAAGTTTGTTTTAGCTTCAATGTTAATTGTAGTTTTTTATATTGCATATCACGTACCCTTCAATGAACTACATAGATATAATGCAAATGCCCAAAACTTTCAAATTGTTTTACATGCTACTGTACAAGTATATTTAGGAAAGACTATTTTCTTTGATCTTATTTCTCAGTATGGTGGCTTCCCATTCTTTATAAAGCCAATTTTGATTTTGACTGGAGCGAGTGTCACTTCTGTATCATCAATTTTTGCTTTCATTTTGATGATAGTTTTTTTGATATGGGGATTCATTTTATATAAAATTATTGAAAATAAATTACTAGTCCTTTTTGGTTTCTTAGCCTACCTTTATATTCACTTGTTCTCTACAGGATTATGGCCATATCAACTTACTTTCTTTTACTATCCGATTAGAATCTTCTTCCCAGCTTTAATGATATTAACTTCATTTATTTACTTTAAAGACCCGAATAAAAGAAATTTTTTCCTCTCTACTATAGTTTTATCCTTAGGTTTAATATGGAATGCTGATGTTGGAATAGTCTGTTTTTTAGCTTTTACCTTAGTTGCTTCTTTTGATAAATTTTGTCAAGAAACTACTCTGTTTTTAAGATTGAAATATTTTTTTATTGAGATTATAAAATGTTTTATAGTCCCAATATTACTTCTTTCGATTGTTAGCCTTTTCTATAAACTTACCCTTGGTTCATGGGCTGACTATTCAATGCAGTTTGCAGTTCATGAGTTTTTTATAAAAGGAAGAAGTGTTTCTGGATTATCAGGCTTAACCTTAAACGGTACGTGGATTTTTATAATTTTAATTTATATAGTCTCACTTAATTATTCAATCTATTCTATGTTTAGAAGAAGAGAATATATAGATAAAATTATTCTTCTACTAACAATTTTTGGTATTGGAACTTTTAGTTATCACGCATATACTTATGTGCCGCAGGTAGCAGCTAGGGTTTCTTATCCAGCTATATTTATAATAATTTTATTTCTTGATAGAGAACTAAGAAAAGATAGCTATAATTTTTTTGCAAATAATATTTATAATCTTAAGTTATTTAAAAGTTTGTATTTCTTTAAGAGTCCATTGAATTTATTATCCTCACTTTTAATATTTTTCTTTTGTTTTTGTTCATCTCTTTTATTCATGGAGCATAAAGTTCCTTTCAATTCGGAACATATAAAAATACACGAGTTTTATTTTAAAAATCCTCAGAGCTCAAAGACGCTTTGGTTTGAGCCCGGTAAAAATGGTAAAAGATCAACTAAAATAATACCAATGTCAGATTATGTGGCTGATGAAAATTTAACTCCAAGATGGATTGATAGATTCTTAAAAGTAAACGAATTAATCAAAAGGCATAAAATAGATAAAGATCAAAAAGTAATAATATTTTCAACTTGGGATGCTTATATATATATGAAGCTTAAGATGAAGTCACCTCTATCTATTGCAAACTCTTATCATATTATGCAAGCCAACCAAGCTAAAGAGGTTCTAGACTATATTAACAGCAAGCAAGCTGATTGGATTTTTTTCGATAAAGACCCTTTTTTACTTCATGCAGAATATTCTTATTGGACAAATGATATCCCAAAGGTAATAAATGAGAACTATGATGAAATTGAATTCTTACCCCTTATGCATAATCATCATGATGGCTGGAACGAAACAACTCTAATACTTTACAAGAAGAAGCAGTAGGAATTAAGGTGTGCAAATTAATTTCGTCATTCCTATGCTCAGTATGAGTGCTGTGCTTGATCTAAGAACAGTGTCACCTAAAGATAAATCTATGAACCCATTCTTATTCGCCAAAGTGACCTCCTCTTCAGTAAATCCACCTTCAGGTCCAATTACTATAGATATATTTTTTATTGGCTTAAAAAGCTCTTTTGTTATTTTATTGAGACTATTTTCGTAGAAAATTATTTTTAGCTCTGAACTATTATTAATAAATATATCTGAATAGGCAATAGGTTCAGATATATTCATTATATCACTTCTTCCGCATTGTTTTGTAGCTGTCTTTATTATCTCGAGCCATCTTTTTTTTACTTCATTCGATCTTTTTATAGTTCTTGCAGATATCACTGGAATAAATTCTTTGACTCCAAGTTCTACAGATTTTTCTATAATATCTTCTATAGACTTACCTTTGGGGATGGATTGATAAACAATAATGTTGGGTTCATTTTGATTTTTTTTAGGACGTAAGTACTCAACATTTATTAGCATAAAAGTTTTTTTTATATCAATTATCTTACAAAAGAATTCATTTTCTTCTATATCAAAAATTAATATATTATCATCAACCCTATGTTTTAGAACAATTATACAATGATGGAAATTCTTACCTTCAATCTTTATTTCACGGTCTTTTTTAATTTTTTTGTCTACAAAGAATCTATTCATTTTTTGTTATATTTTACAATCTCACTTAGTAGATTATCTATAGTAAATTTCTTGCATATTAAATCAGCCTTAATCCCGTATGTTTTAAGTCTTTTTGCTGTTATTGGTCCTATTGATACAAATTTCGTATTCTTCTGTGATTTTATCTTTGTTGGAGATAGATATTTAAAGAAGTTATCTACAGTCGAGGAGCTAGTAAAAGTTATAAAGTCGATATCTATTCCGTGTATTTTATCTTTTACATCCTTCTTGTTTTGAGATGAAGGCATTACAGTATCATAAATTTTTAGTTCTTGTACTTCATTTCCCATAGCTTTTAGTTCATCAACTAGAAGATCTCTAGCCATTGATGCTCTTGGTATAAAAATCTTAGTCTTTGTTATCTTATTCTTTTTAAAACAAGAGATAAGACCTTCTGCAGTAAACACTTCTGGTATGAGATTAACCTCTAACTTGAATTTCTTAACTGACTTTGCAGTTTCTGAACCTATTGTAGCAATCCTGAGATTCCCAAGCTTTCTTATATCTTTGTATTTTTTTATAAATTCATTAAAGAATATCTCAACACCATTTACACTTGTAAAAACTAACCACTTATAATCGTTGATATACTTGAGATTCTTTTGAATAAAGCTTGAAGGTCTTTGTTTTATTTCAATTGTAGGAATTTCTATTGGATTGCCACCTAACTCGATAATTTGCTTCGATAGTTCGCTAGCATTTTTTCTAGCTCGAGTAACGATAATATTTTTTCCAAATAAAGGCTTTTTCTCAAACCAATTAAGCTTAGTTCTAAGCTTACATATCTCACCGATTACTATTATCGAAGGAGAATTGATATTGTTAGATTTAATCTTTTCATGAATATTATTAAAATCTCCAACTACAGTTTTTTGTTTTGAGTATGTTCCCCAGTTTATAGCTGCAATGCTAGTTTTTTTAGACATTCCATTTTTGATTAGATTTTTTAAATTCTTTCTTAAATTTTTTGTCCCCATTAGAAAGACGATTGATTTCATCTTAGATATTGATTCCCAATTAATCGAGGTTGAATTTTTTTCTGGATCTTCATGTCCTGTTACAATAGCCAAAGTACTAGTAATATCTCTATGTGTCACGGGTATACCCGCATATGCTGGAACAGCAATAGCAGAGGTAACTCCAGGAACTATCTCAAAATTAATTTTATTTTTTTTTAGCTCTTCGGCTTCTTCTCCTCCACGTCCAAAGAGAAAAGGGTCACCTCCCTTTAGCCTTACAATTTTTTTATAACCTTTCTTTGTAAGAGAAATAAGTTTTTTATTTATTTGATTTTGAGATAAAGCTTTAAAGCCAAGCCTTTTGCCAGCATTTACAAATTTACAGTCTTCTTTTGCAAGACTGAGGAAGTATGGGTTACTAAGATAGTCAAAGACTATAACATCAGCTTTTTTTATTAGCTCTAAAGCCTTTACTGTTATTAGCCCTGGGTCACCTGGGCCAGCCCCGACGAGATATACAAAACTTTTCATTAATAGAAAGGAAACCAAAATCCACTAAAAAGTCAATTTCTTTATATCAGTTACAATATTGGTATGCATAAAGATTTTAAGATTGAGACCTATTTTTCTCCTGATGGAGACCAGCCTCTGGCAATCTCACGACTAACAAAGAATTTAGAAGAGGGAGTTAAAGAGCAAACTTTGTTGGGTGTTACTGGAAGCGGAAAAACATTTACTATAGCAAATGTAATAGCAAATGTTAACAGACCCACCGTTGTTATGGCTCACAATAAAACCTTAGCTGCTCAGCTTTATGAGGAGTTCCGTCAAATTTTTCCAAATAACGCTGTTCATTACTTTGTAAGTTATTACGATTATTATCAACCCGAAGCATACATACCATCTTCAAATGTCTACATAGCAAAAGATTCTCAGATTAATGATCATATTGATCAATTACGCCATGCCTCTACGAGTTCTTTGTTTAATAGAAGAGATGTGATTATTGTTTCTAGTGTTTCATGTATTTACGGAATTGGGTCTCCAAAAGATTACTTTAGCATGGCTATAGAGTTAAAAATTTCAGACAAACTTGATAGGGAGTCCCTATTGAGGGAATTGGTAAAAATACAATACACCCGCTCAAGATTTGAACTAAATAGAGGCAGCTTTAGGGCTATTGGAAATAATGTAGATGTCATCCCATCAAACTATGAGGACAAAGCAGTAAAGTTACGATTTGAAAATGATGAAATTTCTGAGATATATGAGATTGATCCATTAAGCGGAGACATAGTTGAAGAAATAGAAAAGATAGTACTCTTTCCTAGTACCCATTATGTGGTAGAAAAGGCAACTACTGAAAAGGCAATAGGTTCAATAGAGAAGGAGTTAAAGGAGCAGGTGCAACACCTAAGAAGTCTTGGAAAATTAGATGAGATGAAGAGACTTCAGGAGCGAACAGCCAAAGACTTGGAACTTATGGAAATAATGGGATTTTGTCCTGGAGTAGAAAATTATTCTAGACATCTAGATCAAAGAAAGAAGGGTGAACCACCTTGTACTCTAATGGACTATTTCCCTGAGGATTTTCTTCTTGTTATAGACGAAAGCCATCAGACAATACCTCAAATAAAAGGAATGTATGCTGGAGATAGAAGTAGGAAGCAGACTCTTGTCGATTATGGATTCAGACTTCCTTCTGCCTTAGATAATAGACCACTTAATTTGAGCGAGTTTGAGAAAAGAATTAATCAAACAATTTATGTATCAGCTACACCGGCAGAATATGAAATAGAAAAGAGTGGTAAACATGTTATAGAACAAATTATACGTCCGACCGGACTGATTGATCCTAAGATAAAGGTTAAACCTGCAAAGAATCAAATTGATGATTTATTAATAGAAATAAATAAAACAGTTAGAAGAAAGGAGAAAGTCCTTGTTACTACCTTAACTAAGAAAATGGCTGAGGAAATTAGCTCATACTTTAAAGGTCTAGGGATTAGAATTGAATATATGCATTCGGATATTAAAACATTAGAAAGAGTGGAAATTTTAAAAAAATTGAGAAATGATGAATTCGATGTTCTAGTCGGAATAAACTTATTAAGAGAGGGTTTAGATCTTCCTGAGGTATCACTAGTTGCGATTTTAGATGCTGACAAAGAAGGATATCTGAGGTCAAGAACATCGCTAATTCAGACATTCGGAAGAGCTGCCAGAAATCTAAATGGAAGAGTTATCATGTATGCAGATGAAATAACGAAGTCTATGGAGGGAGCAATTAAAGAATCCAATAGAAGGAGAGAAATCCAGTCAGATTACAATAAAGAGAATAAAATAAGTCCCAAATCTATTATCAAGAAAAAAGATTCTGATATTTCGTCAATCTATAATATTGACTATTTTCAAGAGAAAATTCCTGAGGAACTAAACATATCTCCACATGAAATACCAAAAGAAATAGAGAAATTAAGAAAGAAGATGAAGTTATTGTCAGATGAACTTAAATTCGAAGAAGCTGGTTTGGTTAGAGATAAAATTAAAATTTTGAGAAAAATAGAGTTGGCTCACATAGAAGAGATTGCATAGTATTCTTTAAATGGTATTATTTTAAAAGTATTTTGAAGCGGGCTTGTCCCGCTTCTTTTATTTGAAGGTATTTTTTTGGAAAAAGATAGTTTAGTTAAAGTTACCTTTTTTATTGAGAACATATGTTCAAATAGTGAATTTAATTTGATTGATATTGAGCATTCTAATAATTCTGGTTCTACTAGACTTGTAATCTTCATTGACAAGGAAGGTGGTGTTGATTTAGATGATTGCGTTAAATTTAATGAACTAGTTAACAAAAGTGGGAAGCTAGATGAAATTATTGATGCTAGCTATACTCTCGAAGTTTCTTCCCCTGGTCCAAAAAGGCCTTTGAAAGATTTGTCTGATTATGTAAGATTCAAAGGAAAGAAAGTTAAAGTTAAACTTTCAAGGGCGGCAGAAGGTACTTCAAAGAAAGTTTTTATTGGGACAATTGAAGAAGTTGTCGACAATAAAATAAGTATTAATGATAGCGGAAAGATTTTTTTTGTATTGTATGAGGATATCTTAAAGGCTAATCTAAATTTGTAGAGGATAAACATGAACGAAGAACTAGCAAGAGTAATTGATTCAGTTTCTAAAGATAAAGGAATTGATAAGGAAATAATCTTAGAGGCAGTTAACGAGTCTGTGGTTTCTGCAGCTCATAAATTGCTTAAAACTGACCCTCGATATAAGGATTTAGAGTGTCAATTCAATGAATATAACGATATTGAATTATTTGAATTTAAAAAAGTTGTTGATGATTTATTTGATGATGATATGGAAATTTCAATTGAGGATGCCAGGAAACTTGACCCTGAAATCCAAATAGGTGAGGAAATTGGTATCAAGCTAGATCCTAGTTATACCAGGATTGCAATACAAAATGCTAGACAAAAAATAATACAAAAGTTAAAGGAAGCAGAAGCAAAAGTTATTTTTGAAGAATTTAAGTCACGACAAGGTGAACTAGTTAATGGAATAGTTAGAAGAATATCAAAGGGGACTATTATCGTAGATATAGGCAGAACAGAGGCCATAATTCCATACGAAGAACAGGTTCCTAGAGAGTATTTTCAGCCTAAAGATAGATTGAGAGCTGTACTTTTAAAAATAGAAGAAGATAAGAGGGGAACAAAGCTCGTAATATCAAGGGCCCACAAGAATTTTGTAGAGTCACTATTTAAAGCAGAAGTTCCGGAGATTGGGGAAGGAATAGTTCAGATAATGGGTATTGCTAGAGATCCGGGTGGAAGAACAAAGATTGCAGTTTCTTCTAGTGATCAAGATATAGACCCAGTTGGAGCATGTGTTGGAATGAGGGGATCAAGGGTACAGAATATTATACAGGAGTTGAAGGGTGAGAAAATTGACATTGTTCCGTGGTCGTCTGATGTTGCGAAATATGCTTGTAATTCGTTGTCACCTGCAAGAGTTAACAAGGTCATAATGGATGATGTTTCTAAAGCAATGGAAGTCATAGTAGACGAAGATCAATTTTCTTTAACTATTGGAAGGAAGGGTCAAAATGTAAGGCTTGCTTCTGATTTGTTAGGATGGGATATTACAATTAAAACTGATGTTCAACTTAGAGAAGAACAACAAAGTGTTGTTAAGTTGCTATTAACTTTACCTAAGGTTTCTGAAGTTAATGCGAATCTTCTTTTTGCTGGTGGATTCCATACTCTAGAAGACGTTGCCTTTGGTGAGGTCGATGCAATACAGAATTCCTCAGGTATCACAGATAGAGAGGATGTCGAGAAAATACAAATAGCTGCAAGAACAGCATTGCAGGAGAAGCTAAGGAATGTTTCGATAGAAGATACTGAAGAAGACAAAGAAAAAGATACTGAAAAACAGAAGGTAGAAGATTAGCCTATGAAAGAAGCGAAGATGAAGGTAAAAGATTTAGCAATAGAGATATCAGTAGAAATCAAGGATATATTATCTAAGTGCAAAGAGCTTTCTATTATAGCTAGGAGCTCATCTACAAGTATTGCCGATGAAGATGTAATAAGAATAAAGACCTCATTCTCAAAATCTCAAATAAGTACAGAAAAGTCTGATAGAGATATTGTCACACGAACTGGTGCAAAAGTAACAATAAGAAGAAAAAAAGCTGCTGAAGTCAAACCAGAGCCAGAAGAGAAAGAAGTTTCCAATAATCCAATAGAAGGAGAAAATGTTCTAAAAGCTGTGTCTAATGAAAGCTCTGAACCAATTAAAGTTGAAGATAAACAGGCAGAGGCCAAGTTGTTAGAAGAAGAAAAGATTAAAGAAAAAGTTGAAGCAAAGGTTGAAGAAAAAGTAGAAAAGACTAAGCAATCAAATAACTCTTCGAACTTTAATAAAAAGAAAGAGCCCGAGCAAATAAAATTAAAAAAGAAATCTAAAATAAAAGTCTCAAAAGAAGTAATAATAGACGATGAGGCAATGGATGCGCTAAAGAGTGCGGTAAAGGCTAAATTGCCTGGTACAAGGAAAGAGTTTCTTGTTTCTAACAATTTCTCAAAGAAAAACAGAAATCTCAGAGATTCTAAATCATCCAGCGTTGAAGGCGAATCCTCAGATAGTAATGATAGTGATTCAAAACAAAAGATTAGTAAAATTAAAATTCAGGAAAAAATTCTTGTCACACTTCTGGCAAGTAAGCTTAAGGTGAAAATAAATGAGGTTATCAAGAAGGCTTCTTCGTTGGGTCTTACGGTAACTTTCAAAGATGAGATAGATTCAGATGAAGCAACAATTATAGCTTCAGAGTTCAATTATGATGTACAAGTTGATTCATATAATGAAAAGGCTGTTCTGGATGAAGGAATTGAAAGGAAAGACTCAGACATAAAAGGAAGACCTCCTATTATTACGGTCATGGGACACGTAGATCACGGTAAAACTTCTCTTTTGGATTATATAAGAAAATCTAAAGTTGCCGATAAAGAGTACGGTGGTATAACTCAATCCATTGGTGCATATAGCGTTAATTTTAATGGAACTGATTTAGTTTTTATCGACACTCCTGGACACTCTGCTTTTTCATCAATGAGGTCAAGAGGTGCGAGCTTAACTGATATCGTTATACTTGTTGTCGCCGCTGATGATGGAGTTATGCCTCAAACGATTGAGGCGATTAACCACGCAAAATCAGCTGATGTGCCAGTAATTGTTGCAATTAATAAAATTGATAAACCTGATTCTAATATTGACTCAGTTAAAACAAAGTTGGCCGAGCAGGGCCTTTCTCCTGAGGATTGGGGCGGAGATACAACTTTTGTCGGAGTTTCGGCACTAAATGGTGATGGTGTAGATGAACTGCTTGAACTAGTATGCCTTCAGGCTGAAGTCATGGAGTTGAAAGCTAATGGTAAGGTATTTTCCTCAGGGTATGTCTTAGAGTCTTTCTTGGATAAAGGTAGAGGCGTTGTTGCAACTATTATACCAAAAGAAGGTGAAATAAAGAGAGGAGATACTATCCTGTGTGGTACAAGTTCGGGAAAAGTTAGGGCATTAATTGATGATAAAGGTAAGCAAATTCAAATATCAGGACCTTCAATGCCTATTGAAATTCTTGGCCTAAACTATGTTCCAGATGCAGGTCTCCAGTACCATATTGTAAAAAATGAAAAGATTGCAAAAGAAGTTATAAAAAATAGATTAGATACAATTGAAGATGAGTCATCATTTGCAAAGCATACGGTCGATCTTGATTTCATTAACTCTGATTTGGTATCGAGCGCAATTAAAGAGCTTCCTGTAATTATTAAGGCCGACACTCAAGGTTCTTTAGATGCACTAGTTTCTGCCTTGCTTAATTTTGAGTCAACTAAATGTACAGCGAAGCTGGTCCACAGTGCAGTTGGGAGCATTAATGAGTCCGATTTTACTCTTGCTGAATCAACAGGCTCTATTATTTTAGGATTCTCTACAACTCTCGAACCAAAAGTAAAGAAGCTTTTAGATAAATCATCAGTCAGATGTGAAAATTTTAAGATAATTTATGAGATTTTGGACAGAATAAAGGAATTACTAGAAGGGCTATTGGATCCAATACTCGAGGAAAGAATATTAGGACATGCAGAAATTAAAGAAATATTTAACTTAACAAAACAAGGGAGAGTTGCTGGTTGTATGATTACAGACGGTAAGGCTATTAGAGGTTCTAGCATTAGAGTACAAAGGGGTAAAGAGGTAGTCTTTGAGTCTGAACTTACTTCACTTAAGAGATTTAAGGATGATGTCAAAGAAGTTGCTAATGGTTTTGAATGTGGAATAGGTTTTGAGAATGACGACGATATAAAGCAGGGAGACATAGTCGAAGTTTTTACATATGATAAAATTAGCCAGAAGATAGATTTCTAGATGAATAATAGCTCAGTTGAAGATTTAAAGTACTTAGTTGAAACAAAGAAGAAAGTCTTGATTGTTAGTCATTACAGCCCTGACGGTGACGCCATTGGATCTTCTTTTGGACTTGCTAATTTTCTTGAGTCAATCAATGTTGAAGCTCATGTTTACAACAAGGACCAAGTTCCCAATTATCTAAATTTTCTTTCAACGAAAAATTTTCATACTTCCATAAAAACAATTCCTAAAGATATAGATTTGTTTTTCGCCTTAGATTTTAATGATTTTGAAAGAGCTGGAGATGAAATGGTTTCTTTTGTGGAAAAAGAGGTAGTAAATCTTGGGATTCCAGTTGTAGTAATAGATCATCATCAAAACAATAAGATTAAATATGGTTCTTTTTTAATAGACACGGAAGCAGCCTCTACCGGCGTACTAATATATAGACTTATCTCTAAGTTCGGTAAATCTATTGATGAAGATGTTGCAACATGTCTCCTGACAACCATAATCACTGACACATCCTCATTTAAAAACTCTAACTCTAATTTCGAGTCACTTAAAGTTTCGGCTGATTTAATGGATTTGGGAGCTGATCTATCTCAGATAAATGATAATATTTTTAAATTAGGTAATATAGCTAAGCTTAAATTAAGAACCAAGATCCATTCTACTTTGTTGTTCGAAGAGAAATTAAAGGTGGCTATTTGTTATGCTAAAAGGTCTTTTTATGAAGAGACTGGTACATCAAAAGAGGATTCTGAGGGAATATCAAATGGGCTAATCTTTTATAACGATGCCAAGATAGGTATTTTTATTAGAGAAGTTCAAGATGACAAGTGGAAGATCAGTACAAGGACAAATAATTACATAGATTTATCAGTTTTTGCTAACCTTTTCGGCGGAGGCGGGCATAAAAATGCATCTGGCTTTACTTTTGATGGAAAGCTCCCTCAATTAATAAAACAAATAATAAAGAATCTAGAAAAATGAACGAAATCCTTATTGTAGATAAGCCATATGGGCTCACATCTTCTTATGTTGTAAATAAATTAAAAAGATACTTTGGTGCTTCCAAAGCTGGACATTCTGGTACGTTGGATCCACTAGCTACTGGTGTTTTGGTAGTTTATTTTGATGATATGACTAAGGTTATTCCAATAATTGAAGAAGAAATAAAAACTTATCAGGTTAAGATTCTATTAGGTATTGAGACTGATACTTTAGATATATCTGGTGAGATTCTAAATATTTCGAGAATAAAAGACTATTCCTCAACTGACTTTCCTAAAATTATATCAAGTTTTATAGGAGAATATTCCTACGCTCCGCCAAGTTTCTCGGCAATTAAAGTAAAAGGTGTTCCTTCATATAAGCATGCAAGGCGTGGAACCAGTATCAATCTTCCAATAAGGAAATCTTTAATAAATGATATAGAAATTACTGGTTCTGGAATGTCGACAATAAGTTTGAAAGTCCAATGCTCCAAGGGAACTTATGTTAGAGCTTTGGCTAGAGATATTGGTGAGGCATTAGGTTCAAAAGGAACAGTCTCTTCACTAAGAAGATTGGGAACAGGCAAATTCAACATTAGAGATTCAAATGAATTTTACTCTTTACTTAATGGCTCTAGTCCAGTCTTTTTTTCATTAGAAAGACTTTTTCCACTCGTATCAATTGATAACTCAGCCTTTAATCTTTTGTCAAAAGAAGTTAATTATAAAGATGTTGATTTGAGAATATATGCTAATGAATTAACAGATAAGTTGTTCGTAATAATGGTAAATATTGATGGTCCGGCGGTAATTGTAAAGAATAAATTTGATAAAAAAGGTCAATATATTTGTTCAGAAGTAAAGTTTTTTTCTAAAAAGAAGTAAACTTACTTGATTTTCTTTAATTATTCATTAATTATTAAGCTATTCAAAAATTAAAGAGGTTGGTTTGACGATTAATAAACAAGAAATAATATCAGAGTTTGGAAAAGATTCTAAAGATACAGGATCAACTAGAGTTCAGATATCTATTCTTACAAAAAGGATAGAACTTCTTACTAAGCATATTCAAGTTATGAAGAAAGATGTTTCATCAAGAAGAGGCCTTTTGCTTCTTATCGACAAGAGAAGGAAGTTATTAAAGTATATTAAAAGAACAGATAATAGTCAGTACGTAGACTTGTTAAATAAATTAGGATTAAGGAAATAGTTGATGTCAAATTATAAAAAAATAACTGAGAACATTGAAGGTAAAGATTTTACTTTTGAAACAGGAAAATTAGCTAAGCAGGCTGATGGTTCTGTCTTCGCGCAGATTGGAGATACACAGGTACTTGCCACTGTAGTTAGCGCTCATGATCCAGTAGAAGGGGACTTCTTACCTTTAACAGTAAACTATCAAGAAAAGGCTTTTGCCGCTGGAAAAATACCAGGGGGCTTTTTTAAGAGAGAAGGTAGACCCACAGAAGCTGAGACACTTATATGTAGGCTAATAGATCGACCATTAAGGCCTATGTTCCCTAAAGGTTACAATTTCAATACACAAATAATCATAAGTGTATATTCTGCCGATGAACTAAATCCACCTGATGTTTTAGCTTTAACTGCTGCTTCTGCAGCGTTGACAGTTTCTGATATTCCTTGGGATGACCCCATTGCCGCTGTTAGAGTGGGAAGAGTCGACGGAGAATTGGTTTGCAATCCAACTTACGAACAAATTGAAAATGCAGATTTAAATTTCATTGTTGCAGGTAGTTCTGATGCAATTCTAATGGTCGAAGGTGGAGCCGATGTTGCTCCTGAGCAAGATATTATAGATGCTCTAATGTGGGGACATGAACAGATAAAAAAATTAATAGAATTTCAAAAGAAGTTAGCACCTGAGAATTTAACTAAAAGAGAATTTATAGAGAAGGAAGTTGATTCTGACTTATTGAATTCAATTAAAGGCTTGGTTTCAAATGATATTGCTGATGCGGCAACTATCAAGTCGAAACAGGAACGTAGTTCCAAATTCAAAGAAATTTATAATTCTACAATTGAAAAATTAAAAGATGATTCAAACTTTGATGAGAAAGAAATAAAGTCAATTTTCGATAAAATCAGAAAAGATTCTATTAGAGGAATGATGATTGCTGAAAAAACTAGATTAGACGGTAGAGGTTTTGAGGATATAAGAGATATATCAACAGAGATTACTCTATTGCCTAGAGCGCATGGCTCTGCAGTCTTTACAAGAGGTGAAACTCAAGCACTTGTTGCTGTTACCCTTGGGAGTAAAGAGGACCAGCAAAGAGTTGATTCACTTATAGGCGAAGAAAGGAAATCATTTATGCTTCATTATAATTTCCCACCTTTTAGTGTTGGTGAGGTTTCATTTAGGTTAGGAACCGGAAGAAGGGAGATTGGACATGGTGAACTTGCAAAAAGAGCAATTCAAGCAGTACTCCCAGAATCTGAAACTTTTCCATATACAATAAGAATTGTATCTGATGTGCTTGAATCTAATGGTTCTTCCTCTATGGCTACTGTTTGCGGTTCTTCACTATCACTTATGGATGCAGGTGTTCCTGTTAAAGCTCCAGTAGCTGGAATAGCTATGGGTTTAATAAAGGAAGGAGATGATTACATAGTTCTTTCTGATATTCTTGGTGATGAGGATCATTTAGGTGATATGGACTTTAAAGTATGTGGAACATCAGAAGGTATTACAGCTTTGCAGATGGATATTAAGATAAAAGGTATTAGCGAAAGTATTATGAAAGAAGCCTTAGATCAGGCAAAGAAAGGAAGAGACCATATCCTTTCTGAGATGTCTAATACTATAACTTCACACAAGGACAATATTTCTCCATTTGCTCCAAGAATTACAACGATTATGGTTGACCCTGCTAAGATCAAAGATATTATTGGCTCTGGCGGTAAAAATATAAGAAAGCTAATTGAAGATAATAATGTAAAAATTGATGTCGATGATACAGGAAGAGTTAATGTTATTGCTGTGAATGAAGATGATGCAAAAAGTGCTCTTAAAGATATAGCATACATAGTAAGGGATATTGATGTTGGTGGATATTATATAGGTACAGTAAAAAGAGTTCTAGACTTTGGAGCCATAGTAGGTCTAAGTCCGACTATGGATGGCTTAATTCATGTATCAGAGCTTGCAAAAGAAAGAGTGGAGAAAGTTACAGATATTCTTAAAGAAGGCGATGAAGTGCTAGTTAAGTGCCTTGAGAAAGGAAGAGATGGTAAGATTAGGTTGAGCAGAAAAGAGGCTCTCGATCAGGATATTGAAAACTTTAGAGAAGACTAATAACAAAAAATTAATAGTGCTTACCGGCACTACTTGTAGTGGAAAAACATTAACAGCTTTAAATTTATCAGATTTAGTGAAAACTGAAATTATCTCAGCTGACTCAATGCTAGTATATAATAAGTTCGATATTGGAACCGCTAAGCCTTCCAAGGAAATTCTAAACAGAACCAAACATCACTTAATTGATATAGTCGAACCGGATGAACATTTTGATGCTTGGAGATATATGCAGCTAGCCAGAGAGGTAATTGATAATTCTGAATTAAGAAATCTTATTGTTGTTGGTGGCACTCAGCTATATATAAAATCTTTAATTGAAGGGTTGTCTTTAAATATTCCCAAGGACGATGGAATTAGAGAAAATATACTTAAGGAAGTAGAATTAAAAGGATCTCTTCATGTTTATAATAAATTGCAGGAACTTGATCCTCAAGGTGCTGCAAGTATAAATCCGAATGACAAACAAAGAATTGTTAGATATTTAGAAATTAATTATATAACAGGTTTAAAGGTTTCCGAGGTTTTTCATTCAAGGTCTTCAGAGAGGATTAAGAATGTAAAATATATAAAAGTTGGTCTTTCCATCGAAAAGGATGACTTAAATCAGATGATAGATGAGAGGGTTGATAGTATGATAGCTAGAGGGCTGATAGATGAAGTTGAATATCTAAGGAGGACATATTCTGAAGATATAAAACCCTTCAAAGGAATAGGCTATAAGGAAATCTGCTTACATCTTGGAGGTAACCTTAAAATTGAAGAAGCCATTGCTTTGATTAAGATAAGGACTAAGCAATTTGCAAAAAGACAAAGAACATGGCTCCGAAAAGATAAGGAAATCATATGGTTTGATCAGATTGAAGACTTAATTAGGCATTGCATAGGTTACGCTACTAACTAATTACTAATTTTATACCTACCAACACCATGAATAAGCCAAAGAAGATTTTTAAAGTATCTGCAGAGACCGTTTGAGCAATCTTGGAGCCAAAGTAGATTCCAACACAAAAGAAAACAGCTATAGCTAATGCTGCTTTAATATCAACGTTACCACTTTGATAATAATTCATTGCACCAATTATAACTACAGGAAGTGTTAACACTGCTAATGAAGTTCCCTGAGCTAAATGTTGATTAAATTTAGCAAAGAAAATAAGGAATGGTACCATAATCAAACCTCCTCCAATCCCCATGAACCCACTGAAAAATCCCCCTAATAAACCAGTTAGAATAAAGTAAATCATTATTTGCCTCCTGCTTCTTTAATGCAATTTTTAGTTTCTATTATTGAAATTTCTTTTATAGACTTATATTTTATTATCTTCCGAAAAGATTCTTTACTCTCATCGCACATACCTTTGTTGGCATAGGCAATTGCCTTGAGGGAAAAAACTAACTCTCTAGTTATATCCGACTCTATATTCTTAATTGTACTTAATATGGTTAGAGATTTATCGTAAAGATTTTCTTCAATTAATTTATTTGCCTGTAGAAGCTTTATCGAGTTTAGAGAGCTAGATGCATCATCTATTGATTCTATAAGCTGATTCATCTTCTTCTCGTCTTGAAAATCTTTATTATGAATCGCAAGGGCGACTAGAATATTACTTTTAACCTTCTTGTCCTTTTGCTGGTTAATGAAAAATATAGAACTAGCATATACCAGGATACCAATAGCAGATATTATAATAATTTTTTTAAATAAATTCTCCATATAGGAATTATACACTTTTAATTTGACTTCGACTAAACTAAGATATCTGATATGGCTAATGTTATTGAAATTAAATCGATGAGTATTTCTTTCAGAAATAATCCTACTAAGCCAATACTGCATAATATAAATTTTCTTATCTCTAGTCCTACATTAGTTTCAATTATGGGAGAAAGTGGAGCCGGAAAATCATTGTTTGGTTTCTCGATTTTATCTAAGGAGTATCTTTATGAGGCGATAAGCGAATATAAATTATTTAATTGTGATGGGGTAAATATCCAAAATATTTCTGATGATTACTTTGCATATATACCTCAAGAGCCTATTTCATCTTTAAATCCAGTAATATCCATCCTAAAGCATTTTGAGCTTAATGGGAAAGTTAAACTGAACAAAAATGAACTAAATATTCATTTGTCTAAACTGTTAAAAGAAGTTGGGTTTTCAAATCATAAAGAAATATTAGAAAAGTATCCCCATGAGCTGAGTGGTGGCATGGCACAAAGAGTATTGATTGCACTGGCACTTCAAAATAATCCTAGAGTTTTAATTGCGGATGAAGCTACCTCATCTCTTGATCCTGTTAATGAGAAAATTATTTTGGATTTACTAAAAAATATTTCTCTTTCTAGAGGATTGACGACAATACTAATTACTCATGATCTTAGAGTTGCCATTAATTATTGTTCAAAGCACTATCAAATTATAGGAGGTACCCTTGCTCCTTTGAATACTGCTGAGATTTTAAGCCAGAATAGAGAATTAGGTAATGAGAACGATAAGATTTTTTTTAAAACTGCTACTTCTCAAAGTCCCTATAAATATTTGGTGGAGATGGAGAAGCTATCTTTTAGTTATGATAAAGGCAAGGAAGTTCTAACAGATATAAATTTTGAAATAAGAGAAAAAGAATTTGTTGGATTGATTGGATTAAGTGGTTCAGGGAAGAGTACTATTACAAAGCTCCTGATGAAGCTTTACGAGCCTAATTCTGGGAAATGCTTATTCGATGGGGAAGATTTAACCAAAATGACGGCTAAGCTCTATGCCCAAAAAGTTCAAATAGTCTTTCAGGATTTGTATGGCTCTTTAAATCCTAAAAGAAAAATCTTGGATATCTTAAGTGACTCGTTTCTAGTTAAAGATGAGTATTCTAAGACTGATAAAGAAAATCTTATTCGTAAGAATTTAAGCAACTTAGGATTAGAGAAAGATATTCTTGCTAGATTTCCTGGTTCCCTTAGCGGGGGTCAAAGACAAAAGATATTAATTCTAAAAGCCTTGTTGGTTAGACCTAAATTAATCATTTTTGACGAGCCTATGTCTTCATTGGACACTAAATCACAAGGGGAAATTATTAAAATCATTAAAAGCCTATATTCAGAGGAGAATCTAACTATTCTTTTAATAACACACGACTACAGGCTGCTTCAAATTCTTTGTAACAGAGTGATGGTTTTGTCCAGCGGCACCATTGTAGAGAATGGCGAAACCTTAGAAGTTTTTACAAAACCTAAGCATTCTGAAACAAAAAAAATATTGGAAGTTGTAAAATAGTATTTTTGCCCTATAATACTCCGTAAAAAGGATAGAAAATGGCTACACCAAAAAGAAAAACATCCAAATCAAAAGTAGGTAAAAGAAGAAATAATACTAAAGTTGTTTTGCCTGGACTTTCAAAGGATAAGAAATCTGGAGAATTAAAGGTTACACACAGATATAGCTCTATTGAGAAATATGAAGAATCAAAAAAAGATTAGATTAGTTTCTATTTCGGGGAGAGATTTATTTTGTTAAGTCTTGTTTTCCCTGGTCAAGGTTCCCAGTATGTGGGAATGGGAAAGGATCTCTATGATAACTTTAAAGTTGCTAGAGATACTTTTGCTCAGGCAAGCGATAAATTAAATATAGATATAAAAAAACTATGCTTCGAATCAGAGGATGTACATTTAACTGTAAATGCTCAGCCCGCAATATTAACCGTAAGCACTGCTGCATTTAGGGTCTTAACTTCAGAGAGAGAAATTAATGCTGATTTTGTAGCTGGACACAGTCTAGGTGAGTACTCTGCACTTGTAGCCTCAGGATCACTAGATTTTGAGGATGCAGTATGGGCTGTTAGAAAAAGAGGTGAATATACTCAAGAAGCAGTTCCCGTAGGTGTTGGTGGAATGGCTGCTGTTTTAGGATTGCCCGACAATCAAGTAGATCAGATTTGTCTGGAAGCCTCAGAAGAAGATTCTTATGTTGCTGCAGCAAATTATAACAGTATTGGGCAAGTAGTTATTTCAGGTGTTAAAAGAGCAGTTGAGAATGCCGCCAAACTAGCGAAAGAAGCTGGGGCAAAAAGAGTAGTATTGCTCGACATTAGCGCTCCATTTCATTCTCAGCTTATGAAATCAGCTGTCCACAAAATGAGAGATGTATTAGATGGTATCAACTTCCTTGATTTTAAAATTCCTATGGTAACAAACTTTAATGCAAAGACTATCTCAGATAAGAGTAAAATTAAGACTCTTTTACTTGATCAGTTAATTAGTCCTGTATTATGGCATCAATCAATTAATTATTTAAATTCAAATTTAGGAGTTAAGTCGTTCTTAGAAGTCGGCCCGAAAAATGTCTTAACTGGCTTAATAAAAAGAATTGTTCCTGATTGTAAAACATTAAGTTTTGGCGAAAAAGCTGATTTGGAAAAAATCTAGAAATGTTAAAAGGTAAAATTGCATTAGTAACAGGTGGATCTAGAGGAATAGGTAGTGCTATATGTATTGAACTTGCTAAGGCGGGTGCAAAAGTCATAATTAATTACTCTAATTCGAAGGAATCTGCAAATAATGTTTTAGAAGAGATTATTAAGAACAAAGGTCAGGCCGAGGTTGTTGGTTTTGATGTTTCTAACTTCTCCTTAGTTGATGAAAAAATTAAAGATTTAATTGAAAGACATGGGAAAATTGATATTTTAGTTAACAATGCCGGGATAACAAGAGACTCCTTATTTATGAGGATGAAAGAAAGTCAATGGGATGAAGTTTTTGAAACCAACACCAAGGGTGTCTTTAACTGTACAAAAAGTGTGGTTAGAATGATGTTGAAGAATCAATATGGAAAAATTATTAATATAACTTCGGTGGTTGGGGAAATGGGTAACCCAGGTCAGGTTAACTATTCATCTACCAAATCGGCGTTAATTGGATTTACTAAATCATTGGCAAAGGAACTTGGGTCTAAGAATATAAATGTTAATGCTATCAGCCCAGGATTTATTGAAACTGAAATCACAGACGTTCTTTCCGATACCATAAAAGATAAGTACAAAGAGATAATACCTCTTTCAAGGTTTGGAAGTCCTGAAGATGTTGCTAAAGCTGTATTGTTTTTAGCTTCAGATGATTCATCATATATAACTGGAGAAGTTTTAAAAATTAACGGTGGTTTATACACTTAATGGAGGAATATTATGTCAGAAGAAATTAAACAGAAGGTAGTAGCTCTAATCGCTGAGCAGTTAGGTAAGAGCGTGGATTTAGTAACTCTTGATTCTCACTTTATTGAAGATCTTGGGGCTGACTCTTTAGACTTGGTTGAACTTATTATGAGCATGGAAGATGAGTTTGGTGTCGAAATTGCAGATGAAGATGCTGAAAAGATTCTCAAGGTAAGCGACGCTGTAAATTACGTAATTAAGAATTCAAAATAGTCATGAATAGGGTTGTTATAACAGGAATTGGAATGCTTTCATCTCTAGGTATAGGGATTGAAGAAATTTGGCCAAAAATTAAAGAAGGTATTTCAGGGGTTAGTCTTCTAAAGAAACTTGATGCCTCTGGTTTAAAGACTAAGTTTGGTGCTGAGGTGGCAGAACATTTTAATCCGGAAGACTTTATGGACCCCAAGGAAGCAAGAAGGAGTGACCCTTTTATAAAGTTTGCTGTTGCAGCTGCATCCTTAGCTTTAAAAGACTCAGGACTACAAGTAACTGAGTCAAATTCTCATTTGATAGGAGCCTATATAGGCTCAGGTATTGGTGGTATACAGACATTTGTTGATAATGCATTGATTTATAATGATAGAGGACCATCTAGAGTTTCTCCCTTTTTCGTTCCTTCTATGGTTCCTAATATGGCGGCTGGTTATGTATCTATATTTAATAACTTAAAAGGTCCTAATTGTGCTGCGTGTACAGCATGTGCCGCTGGTGCTCATTCTATAGGGTATGCAGCCATGATGATTGAAAGAGGAGACGCTGTTGCAATGGTAGCGGGTGGATCTGAAGCTCCCCTTGTTCCTGTAGCAATCTCGGGTTTTAACGTAATGAGAGCAATTTCAACAAGAAATGATAATCCAAGTGCTGCTTCTAGACCTTTCGATAGAGATAGAGATGGCTTTGTTATGGGTGAAGGCTCTGGTCTTGTAATACTTGAAGAACTTGAACATGCAAAGAAAAGAGGAGCTACTATATATGCCGAACTTATAGGTTCAGGTTTTAGTGGAGATGCTCATCATATTACTTCTCCTAATATTGATGGACCTGTTATATGTATGGAATCAGCCCTAAGGAACGCAAGTATTAATTCTGAGGAAGTAGATTATATAAATGCACACGGAACTTCTACTCAGCAAAATGATATAAATGAAACAAATGCAATAAAGCAAGTCTTTGGCTCATATGCCCATGAATTATTAGTAAGTTCAACTAAATCAATTACTGGCCATTTGCTGGGAGCGGCTGGTGGACTAGAAGCTGGAATCACATCATTGGCCCTTCACGAAGGAGTTGTTCCACCGACTATAAATTTAGATAATCCACAAGAAGGATGTGATCTTAATTATGTTCCCCACCACACAATTCAGAAAGATATAAAGATAGCTGTTAGCAATTCTTTTGGATTTGGCGGAACCAACTGCACTTTGATCTTTAAGAAGTTTGAGGAATAAGAATGAAAATCGCAATAGGGTCAGACCATAGAGGCTTCACTCTGAAAGAAGATTTAAAAGAGTATCTTAAAAAACTAGGTTTTGTTTATAAGGACTTTGGTACCTTTTCGGAGGAGAGCTCAGATTATCCAGATTCGGCAGCTGAGGTCTCAATTAAAGTTTCTCAGGGGCAATATGATAGAGGCATACTCATTTGTGCTTCTGGCTCTGGGATGAATATTGTTGCAAATAAATATCAAAACATTAGAGCAGTAGTTGCAAATGATGTTAACTTGGCCATTATGTCTAGAGCACATAATAATTCAAACATCATAACTTTGGGCTCTAAATATGTCTCATCTGATGTTGCAAAGAATATTGTCGAGCTTTGGCTCACAACAGATTATGAAGCTGGAAGGCATGACATTAGATTAAATAAACTGAGGCAAATAGAGAATATAAATTTTGCAGAATGATATGAAAAAATTTTTTGATGATATTAAATCAGAATTAGGTAAAATCTCCTGGATAAATAAGAGAGAAAATCTTAAGTCAACAGGTGGGGTAGTCGTTGTCTCAATTATCTTGGGAGTATTTCTCTTGATGGTTGATTTTGTATTATCTTCAATAACAGAATTCCTTTTAGGTGGTAAATAAATGTCAGACAAGTGGTATGTAGTTCATTGTAATACTGGATCAGAAGATACAGTAAAAAGATATATAAATAAGCAAATGGAAATGGATAATTGTCCTGATTTAATTACAGACATTTTAGTTCCAACAGAAACTATAGAAGAACAATTAAAAGGTGGAAGAAAAAAAACTTCAGAGAAAAAGTTTTTTCCGGGATACCTTTTGGTTAAGACTGAGCTCAACGAGGAGTCATGGCATTTTCTAAGAAATATTCCTAAAGTTATTGGTTTCGTTGGAGGTAAGGTTAAAGACGGAAAGTTAATCGCAGAGTCTGTTCCAACAGTCGAGGAATCTGAAATTAATAAAATGAGAAATAAAATTGAAGAAGGAACTCTTAAACCGACCCCAAAAGTTATATTTGATAAGGGAGAACCTGTTAAAGTTATAGAAGGACCTTTTGAGAATTTTACAGGGCTTGTAGAAGAAGTTAAAATGGACAAAGGTAAAATTCAAGTTATAGTAGAAATCTTTGGTAGAGCTACACCTATAGATTTAGACTTTAATCAAGTGGAGAAAATTTAGATGAAAAAAATTCAAGGGTCTTTGAAATTGTTGTGTGAAGCGGGAAAGGCTTCTCCAGCACCACCTATTGGACCAGCTCTAGGTCAGAAAGGTGTAAATATAATGGAATTCTGTAAAGCTTTTAATGCTCAGACTGATAAACTTGAAGGATTACTTCCAGTTGTTGTAACAGTCTATTCAGATAAATCTTTTTCTTTTGTAGTTAAAACTCCACCTGTTTCATATTTGATTAAGAAGGCTGCAAAAATAGAAAAGGGCTCAAGCACTGTGCCTTTAGTGAAAGTTGGGAAAATATCAAGCCAGCAACTTGAAGAAATTGCAAAGACTAAGATGGAAGATATTAACGCTAATGATATAGATGCGGCTAAGAAAATTATCGAAGGTACCGCAAGAAGTATGGGTGTTGAAATAAAAGGGTAGGTGAAGTGATGAAGATTTCTAAAAATAAAAAAGCAATTATAGAGAATGATAAGATTGATAAGAATAAATTTTATTCCCCTAGTGAAGCGATTGAAATTCTTAAAGGACTTACGACTTCAAAGTTTGATGAGACAATTGATTTGTCGATTCAACTTGGAATAGATCCAAAAAAATCTGATCAACAAATAAAAATTGCAACAGTTCCTCCTAATCCTTTAGGTAAAGCTGTAAAAGTTTTAGCAATTTGTAATGGAGAACATACAAAAAAAGCTGAAGATTCAGGTGCTGACTATGTTGGTGCCGAAGATATTATAGAAAAAATCATTTCAGAAAAGTGGACAGATTTTGATGTTGTAGTTGTGTTGCCCGAGTTAATGCCGAAGGTTGCCAAATTAGGTCAGGTCCTTGGCCCTAAGGGACTAATGCCTAGTCCAAAACTGGGAACAGTTACAAATAATATTGAGAAAGCTGTAAAAGATGCAAAAGCCGGAAGAGTAGAGATTAAAAATGACAAAGCAGGCCTTGTTAATTTCGCTTGTGCTAAAAAATCATTTGAAATTGCTAAAATTATGGATAATCTATACTTCTTAGTTCAGTCTTTGAATAAATCAAAGCCTGCATCCTCCAAAGGGAACTATCTTCAAAAGGTAAGTGTCTCTAGTACGATGGGTCCTGGCTTTAAGATTGACTTATCTTTGCTCAAGGAAGAACTAAAAAAGTATAATGGAGCTATAGCATAGTAAGATGTTAGGAAAACAACAAAAAGAACAAATAGTTAATAATTATAAGAGTTCATTTTCTGATACTCCTTCATTTCTTTTACTAAATTTTAGGGGTGCAAAAGTATCTGAATTTGAACTTTTGAGAAAGAAACTTAGAGGAAACAATGCGGTTGTAACGGTAGTTAAGAACAACCTCCTTAAAAAAGCCTCAGAGAATACCGACTTTGAATCTATATTTACTGAAACTGTTGGTGAAACAGCTATAACTTTTTTAGAAGATAATTATGTTGAAGTAACAAAAACTTTTGTTGAGATTCAAGAAGATTACCCAAATCTAGAGATTCGTATAGGTTTCATAGATGGAAAGTCAGTTGGAAAGTCCGAATTAGAACAAATTTCCAAGCTACCATCTAAAGAAGTACTGCTTAGTCAAATCATTTCAATGCTAAATCAGCCATTAATCAAGTTCCTTAATGTGTCAAAAGCAATACCTAGAAATTTGGTAAATGTATTAAATAACTTGAAAGATAAAAAATAAACGTATATAATACGAATTCAATATTTGGAGGATTTTTATGCCCGAACTATCAAAACAAGACGTGATATCTTATTTAGAAAAAGCTAGTTTATTAGAAATTTCTGAGCTAGTTAAGGATATAGAAGAAAAATTTGGAGTTGAAGCCGCTGCACCAGTTGCAGTTGCCGCTGCAGCACCTGCTGCTGGCGGAGAAGCTCCTGCCGCAGAGAAAACTGAGTTTGATGTAACTTTAGCAGAGACTGGTTCAGAAAAGATTAAAGTTATTAAAATTGTTAGAGAAATTACTGCTCTTGGATTAAAAGAAGCAAAAGAGCTTGTAGAGTCTGCCCCTAAGCCTTTAAAGGAAGGCGTTAAGAAAGAGGAAGCAGATGAAATAGTCAAAAGACTTGAAGAAGTTGGCGCAAAAGCCACTTTGTCATAGTCTTGATCTACATCTTATTTAATCCAGGGAGAGTATTTTTTGTATAAAGATAATATACTTTTAACTAAGAAAAGAATTAATTTTAGTAATAAATCTCAGGATAGGGCAGACACGCCAGATCTTTTAAGTGTTCAGAAGGAGTCTTTTGACAGCTTAATACAAAAAGGTTTAGAACCTAAAAGTAGACTCGACATAGGACTTGAGAAAGTTTTCAAGGCTTCTTTTCCTATAGAGGACTACAACAAAAGAGCAACTTTAAATTATGTATCATATCGCTTGGAAGACCCTAAGCACTCTGAGTCAGAATGCAAATTAAAAGGCTATAATTATCAATCATCTATACATGCGACTTTCCAACTAGTAACCTGGGAATTTGATCTTGATGAATCCGGAAATAATATTGTTGATACAAGAAGATTTGGTAGAGCAATAGAACAGGAAGTTTATTTTGGTGAAATGCCAATAATGACTAACAATGGTGCTTTTATAATAAATGGAACAGAAAGAGTAATAGTTAATCAGCTACATAGATCACCGGGAGTCTTCTTTGATTCACAAAAAGACTCTAAAAATTTGACAACAACAAATAAAACATCATTTACAGCTAGAATTGTTCCTCAAGACGGTAGATGGCTAGATTTTGAATTTGATTCTAAAGATGTTCTCCACGTAAGAATTGACAGAAAAAAGAAGTTTCATTCTACTTTACTGTTACTTGCTTTAGGAGAGTCAATAGAAGGGATACTTAATTCTTTTTATAAGAAAGAAAAAGTTGTTTATGATTCAGCTAGTGATACTTTTAGTAAGGTAATAAATCATGAACTACTACCCTATCAAAGAGCATCCGTTGATATATTCGATTCCAATGGCGAAAGAATAGTTAGTGCATCTAGAAGATTTTCTCAAAGAATTATAGATAAAATAAAATCAGCTAAGAGGAAATCTCTTCCAGTATCAGAAGAAGATCTGATTGGAATGTATTTTGTTGAAAGCTTTAATAAGAACGTGGACGAACCTGAAGCTCCAGAGAATGAATTAATACAGGAGATTACTGAAGAAGCAATAACCCACATTAAAGAAAATGGAATTAATAATTTTGATATTTACTATGTTGATAATAGTTCATTTACTAGTTCTTTAGTCATAACTATAAATGAGATGATATCCAAAACAAAAGTTTTAACAAAAGAACATGCAATTTCTGAGATATATAAAAAGTTTAGGCCAACAGATCCTCCAACTGATAAGATCGCGGCAACTTTTTTTGAGAATATGTTCTTCAACGAAGATACCTATAGGCTTTCAAAAGTTGGAAGGATGAAGATTAACCATAAGTTGCACCACGGAATTTCAGATACTAAATTCCACTTAGATCGCCTAGATATTGTCGAGTCATTTAAATACTTACTTTCTCTAAAATCTGGTAGGGGTGAAATCGATGATATTGATCATCTTGGGAATAGAAGGGTTAGGACCGTTGGAGAATTAATTGAAGATAGATTCTTTACTGGACTTGAAAGACTAACTAGAACAACTAAAGAAAAAATGAATTACGGTCAACTAGAAGACTTAACTCCTCAGGAAATTGTGATACCAAAAAGTGTCACATCAGTTGTTAAAGAGTTTTTTGCAACTGGACAGTTATCTCAATTTATGGATCAAACAAATCCTTTGTCTGAGATTACGCACAAAAGAAGAATAAGTGCGTTAGGACCTGGTGGCCTAACAAGAGAAAGAGCTGGTTTTGAGGTAAGAGATGTTCATTCATCACACTATGGAAGAATATGCCCAATCGAAACTCCTGAAGGGCCAAATATTGGATTGATTTCTAGTCTTAGTACATACGCTAAAATAAATGAACATGGTTTTATTCAGACTCCATATAGAGAAATTATTAAAGGAAAAGTTACAAATAGTATTAAATTTTTAAATGCTTTAGAAGAAGAAGAATTTGTTATAGCTCAAGCCAACTCAGACTTAAAAGAAGATGGTAGCTTCTCAAGTGATACAATTTCTGTAAGACTTAATGGAGAGTTCCAAGTTGTGCCAAGTTCAGATGCTCAACTCATGGATGTATCACCATCTCAGTTAGTTTCAGTTTCGGCATCATTGATACCCTTTTTAGAGCATGACGATGCGAATAGAGCTCTGATGGGCTCAAACATGCAAAGGCAAGCTGTGCCTCTACTTAGAGCTTCAGCCCCGCTGGTAGGTACAGGTTTTGAAAGGAATATTTCCAGAGATTCAGGAGTTACAGTTCTTGCTAGAAATTCAGGATATGTTGACTATATAGACTCAGCTAAAATTGTTATCAAAAGAGATAAAGCATCTAAGGAAGGTGATGTTTCTGACATCTATACATTAATTAAATTTGAAAGATCAAATCAAAATACTTGTTGGAATCAAAAGCCAATTGTCAAAAAGGGACAAAAAATTAAAGCTGGTGATATTATTGCGGATGGCCCTTCAACCGAATTTGGTGAATTAGCTTTAGGAAAAAATATAACTGTGGCATTCATGCCTTGGGGTGGATATAACTTTGAGGATGCGATATTAATAAGCGAACGACTTTCAAAAAAAGATACTTTTACCTCACTTCATATTGAAGAATTTGAATGTATTTCAAGAGAAACTAAGCTAGGAAAAGAGGAAATTACTAGGGATATACCAAATGTAAATGAGGATCATCTCTCCTTCTTAGATAAAGAAGGCGTTATACAAATAGGAGCAGAAGTTAAACCAAACGATATTTTAGTTGGAAAGATTTCTCCTAAAGGTGAAACACAATTGTCTCCTGAAGAAAGACTATTAAGGGCAATTTTTGGAGATAAGGCTGGTGATGTTAAAGATACTTCATTAAGAGTTCCCCCAGGTGTTAACGGAATTGTTCTTGATGTAAAGCATCTAATTTCAAGAATTGGTGACAAGCAAGATAAGTCAAGATCAGGTGCGCCAGAAGTTCTCGAATTATTAAAAGAAAAAGAGCAAGAGGTAGACATTGTTCAGGTAGAAACAAGGACAAATTTGAAGAAGATTTTTATTTCAAAAGTCTCACTGAATGCTGTTAGAGATGGTAGAAAAGTTGTCTTAAAGAAAGATGCGATTATAGATGATGAGAATTTTTCACTTGTACCTTATGAAAAAATAGCTACGATTGAATTTGAAAATCAATCTAAAAGTCTTAAAAATATTGAAGATACTCTTAAGATAGCTCAAGAAAAAATAGATAGTATCGAGTCCAGATATTCAGAGGAAATTGAAAAGATATCTAAGCCAGATGATTTACCACCAGGTGTTTTAAAAGTGATTAAAGTTTATGTTGCTGTTAAAAGAAAACATCAGGTTGGAGATAAAATGGCTGGAAGACATGGCAACAAGGGTGTTGTCTCTAGAGTATTGCCTGAAGAAGATATGCCATATATGTCCGATGGAACTCCTGTCGACATGGTTCTTAATCCTTTAGGAGTGCCATCAAGAATGAATGTAGGACAAGTTTTAGAAACCCATCTAGGGTTAGCTTCTAAGGCTTTAGGTCGTCAGATAGATGAACACTTAGCAGAAAATCATTCTGATATTGAGAGTTTAAAATTATTATTAGAAAAAACATACCCAAATAATTTAGATTATATTGAAAATGTAAAAAAACTTAGTCAAGAAGATTTGATTAGCTTGTCTAAAAGGTTAGTTGAGGGTGTCCCTGTAGAAACACCAATATTTGAAGGTGTAAAGGAATCAGAGATTCGTCAATTGTTAAAAGAGAATCATCTACCCGAAGATGGAAAGCTCGTTTTGTTTAACGGTCAAACGGGTGAGCCATTTGATCAGAGAGTTACTGTGGGAATAATGTACATGATTAAACTTCATCACTTGGTTGAAGAAAAAATTCATGCAAGAGCAATAGGTCCTTATTCATTAGTTACACAGCAACCGCTTGGAGGAAAATCTCATTTTGGTGGACAAAGACTTGGTGAAATGGAAGTCTGGGCTCTGGAAGCATATGGAGCAGCAAACACATTACAGGAATTCTTAACTGTTAAATCAGATGATGTAATAGGTAGAACGAGATTATTTGATTCTATAGTAAAAAATAAAGTTGCCTTCGAACCAGGCATACCAGAATCATTTAATGTATTAACTAATGAACTTAAATCTTTAGGGTTGAATGTCGAATTTAGCGATGTTAAAGATAAAGTTCCAGGAGAATTATCTAATGATTGACATGGGAGTACTGTTTGATAAACCCAAAAACCCCGCTGATATTAATTCAGTAAGAATTAGTATCGCTTCACCTGACCATATAAAGCAATGGTCATATGGAGAAATAAAAAAGCCTGAAACAATTAACTATAGAACTTTTAAGCCAGAAAAATACGGCCTTTTTTGTTGTAAAATATTTGGCCCTGTAAAAGATTTTGAATGTTTGTGTGGAAAATATAAAAGATTAAAACATAGAGGAATAACATGTGAAAAGTGTGGTGTTGAGGTTATTTCTAGTAAAGTAAGAAGATCTAGGATGGCTCATATAGAACTATCATCACCTGTTGCACATATTTGGTTTCTTAAAAGTGTTCCAAGTAGAATAGGTGCAATCTTAGATATAACTTTGAAAGACTTAGAAAAAGTTTTATATTTTGAGGCTTATGTAGTTACAGATCCTGGTGATTCTGATTTAAAGAAAGGAACAGTCATTACTGAAGAGGAGTATAGAGCACATATAGACGAGAATTTCTTTTTACTTGTTGGAATGGGAGCTGAGGCTATTAGGACAATGTTAGAAGAAGTTAATCTAGAAGAATTGTCTGCAGAGCTAAAAATTGAATTAAAAGCAACTACTTCAGATTTAAAAAAAGTTAAAATTTCCAAAAGATTAAGAGTTGCTGAGTCGTTTAGAAATTCTGGAAATAGACCTGAGTGGATGATTTTAAAAAGATTACCTGTTCTTCCTCCAGATCTAAGACCTTTAGTGCCACTAGATGGTGGAAGGTTCGCAACATCAGATTTAAATGACTTGTACAGAAGAGTAATAAATAGGAATAATAGACTTAAAAAACTTATGGAGCTTGGGGCTCCTGATATTATTGTTAGGAATGAAAAAAGAATGCTCCAGGAATCTGTTGATGCATTGTTTGAAAATGGCAGAAGAGGTAGACCTGTCTTGGGACACAATCATCGACCACTTAAAAGTTTAAGTGATATAATTAAAGGTAAACAGGGAAGGTTTCGTCAAAACTTACTTGGAAAAAGGGTTGATTATTCTGGAAGATCTGTAATTGTTGTTGGTCCACAACTTAAACTTCATCAATGTGGCCTACCTAAGAAAATGGCATTAGAATTATTTAGACCTTTTATTTATCAAAAATTAGAACTTTGGAATCATGCAGCAACAATTAAAATTGCTAAAAATCTTGTTGAACAACAAGCACCAATAGTTTGGGACGCCTTAGATGATGTAATTAAGGAACATCCAGTAATGTTAAACAGAGCTCCAACTCTTCATAGGTTAAGCATACAAGCGTTTGAGCCTGTCTTAGTTGAGGATAAAGCTATTCAACTTCACCCTCTAGTCTGCCCAGCTTTTAATGCAGATTTTGATGGTGATCAGATGGCTGTTCATGTTCCTCTTTCAGTAGAAGCTCAGACAGAATGTAGAACTCTTATAATGTCTACTAATAATATTCTTTCTCCAGCCCATGGAAAACCAATAATTCTCCCTTCTCAAGATATTGTGTTAGGAATTTATTACATGAGTAGAGAAGTTCCAGGATTACCAGGAGAAGGTAAAGCTTTTGGCTCAATTGAAGAGCTAAGATTCTTGTTCGACCTTAATGAAATTAAAATTCATACAAAAATTAAGATAAAAATCAATGGTGTAGTTGAAGATACTACAGTTGGAAGAGCACTCATTTTTGAAGTCATGCCAAGAGAGGTACCTTTTCATTTAGTTAATAAATTGATGACAAAAAAGGCTATAGAAGATTTAATAGATACTACATTTAGAGTTTCTGGCGGAAAGAGCACTGTCTTGCTTGCGGATAGGCTAAGAACTCTTGGATTCAAACATTCAACAACTTCTGGTATATCTGTTTCAATTGCTGACATGGTGATACCTAAGGAAAAATATGAACTAATAGATGAAGCTAATGTTACTGTTCAAAGTATTCAAGATCAATATTTGCAAGGGCTCATTACTGATGGAGAAAGGTACAATAAAGTTATTGATGTATGGGCTAGAACTGGTGATACCATAGGCGATATATTGATGGGTAAAATATCACAGTCTAAAGAGCTAGATTCTGGAGAAAAGCAACCAAGTAATAATCCAATCTTCATGATGGTTGAATCCGGAGCGAGAGGAAGTCAATCCCAGGTTAGACAATTAGCTGGAATGAGAGGCTTGATGGCTAAACCATCAGGAGATATTATTGAAACTCCTATTACCTCAAATTTCCGGGAAGGTCTTTCGGTTCTTCAATACTTTATTTCTACTCATGGAGCAAGGAAAGGTCTTGCTGATACAGCTCTTAAAACGGCAAATGCTGGTTATCTTACAAGAAGACTTGTTGACGTAGCCCAAGAGATGATGGTTAATGAATTTGACTGTGCTACTTCTGAGGGTCTTGATATCTCTCAGCTAGTAGAAGGTGGCGAGATAGTTGCTAGTGTTGGTAATAGAACTCTAGGTAGGATTTTAGCAGAAGATGTTGTAGACCCTTTAAATGGAGAGCTAATAGCTTCTAGAAACCAAGAAGTAGATGAATCTATTGCATTAAAAATAGATGCAATTCCTGGTTCCTTGAGAGTCAAGATAAGGTCTGTTCTAACTTGTTCAACAAAGAGCGGATGCTGTTCTCTTTGTTATGGAAGGAATCTTGCTAGTGGCCAAATAGTTAATATTGGAGAAGCTGTTGGTATAATTGCCGCACAATCTATTGGAGAGCCAGGAACCCAGCTTACAATGAGAACTTTTCATATTGGCGGTGTTGCTAAGGTTGACCAATCTAGGCACGAGACTAAGCATGTTGGGAATGTAAGGTATATAGATATGAACTTTACAACAAATAAAAAAATAAATATTTGCACAAGTAAGGCAGCCGAGATAGTTATAGAAGATGTTAACACTTCACTTGAATTGGAGAGATACCCAATAACAATTGGGGCTAAGATTTATTTTAAAGATGGAGAAAAGGTTAAGATAGGAGAATTGTTGGCTGAATGGGATCCAACTATCTATCCTTTTATAGCTGAAGAAGAAGGTCATATTGAATATAAAGATTTAGAGCCTAATATCTCATATAAGGAAACCGTTGACCAATTTACCGGTCTTTCAGTAAGGGAAGTTATACAGTACAAAGATCAGAAGTTAAACCCTGCTTTAGTATTAGTTACTAAGGATGGCTCAAGATTGGAATATCCGCTACCAAAGGGATCAGAAATCAGAAAAGATAATGGTGAAAAAATTGCTCCTGGAGACTTCATTGCTACATTAGCTAATCAGAAGACTCAAACAAAAGATATAACAGGTGGTTTACCAAGGGTTGCTGAACTTTTTGAAGCAAGACCTCCAAAAGATCCAGCGGTAATATCAGAAATTGAAGGAGTTGTTTCTTTTGGTAAAGATATAAAATCGAAGAAGAGAATTATTGTTACTCCAGATATCGGCGATCCAAAAGAGTACATGGTCCCTAAAGCAAAACACATACTAGTTAGAGAAGGGGAAAGAATTGGTTCCGGTGATCAGATTGTTGACGGTGCTCCAAATCCACATGATATACTTAAGATTAAGGGTGAGATTGAGTTGGCTAAATATATTGTTGATGAAATTCAGGACGTCTATAGGTTACAAGGAGTTAGAATTAACGATAAGCATATAGAAGTTATAACTAGACAGATGCTCAAGAGAGTTAAAGTCGTGGACAGTGGCGATACAACTATGTTGGTTGGAGAAGCAGTGGATAAAAATACATTCATATTAAATAATAACAAAATTATTGCAGAAAATGGAAATCCTGCGCAAGCAGAGCCGCTACTTTTAGGAATCACAAGAGCTTCGCTGAGTACGAAGAGCTGGTTGTCTGCTGCATCTTTTCAAGAGACAACAAAAGTACTTACAGATGCTTCATGTGAAGGCAGAGTAGATCATTTAACCGGTTTGAAAGAAAATGTTATCATGGGTCGATTGATTCCAGCGGGAACGGGATTACCTATATATTCTAATACTGATGTTGAAATTAATGCACCAGAAATAGAAACACCGCCGACTGTAACATAGAAGCAATGCTAGATAGTAAGGTTTTTTTATCTCAAAAGTATTCTCCGAAAACGATTGAGGATAAATGGCTTGATTTAGTAACAAAGAAAATCCCTACAGAAGTTAATGGAGAAACTTTTTCTGTTGCTATTCCTCCACCAAACGTCACTGGGAACCTGCATCTGGGACATGCACTTAATACAACAATACAAGATATTTTTGTAAAATTTTATTCATTAAAAGGTAAGGAAATATCTTGGAGTCTTGGAACAGACCATGCTGGCATAGCAACACAACTTCTTGTCGAAAGGAATCTAAGTCAAAAAGGGATAAACTCAAAAGAGATATCAAGAGAGGAATTGCTTGATTATATCTGGAAATGGAAAGATCAGAATGGTGAAGATATTCTGAAACAACTAAAACTTCTTGGATTAAACTGCAATTGGGATAGCCCAAAATTTACACTCGATGATGATATGAGCGATGCAGTTAATGAAGCATTTGTTAGGTTGTTTGATAAGGGGTTAATTTATCAGGAAAAGACATTAATAAATTGGGATACAAAACTAAGGACTGCAATATCTGATTTAGAAGTAATTTCTCAAAGTAGAAGAAGCAGCTTGTATTATTTTAAATATTATTTAAATGACTCATCTTCTTTCATTGTCATATCAACAACAAGACCTGAAACAGTTTTTGGTGATGTTGCAGTAGCTATAAATCCTAAGGATAAAAAAAATATTGGTTTTCTAGGCAAGAAGGTTAAAAGCCCATTCAATGGAAATCTTTTAGATATTATAAGTGATGAATATGTTGACTTAACTAAGGGTTCTGGGGCGCTTAAAGTTACTCCAGGGCATGATTTTAATGACTATGAAATAGCAAATAAGAACAATCTAGAAGTAATTAATATCCTTAATGATGATGGTACACTTAATGACTCTGTACCTGAAAATTTTAGAGGCCTTTCCGTCTTAGATGCTAGAGAAAAAGTAATTGCTCTAATGAAAGATATAGATATCTTTGTTAAAGATGAAACTATTGATAACGTTGTACCTATAGGGGATAGATCTGGAGAAGTTGTTGAGCCATTATTAAAAAGCCAGTGGTTCTTGGATGTAAAAGTCATGTCAGAAAAGTCTCTCAATGCCGTTAAAAGCGGAAATGTTGAATTTAAACCAAAATTCTGGGAAAACACCTTTTTTGAATGGATGAATAAAATCCAGCCATGGTGTATTTCCAGACAGATAATTTGGGGACATAGAATACCAGTTTGGCATTCTGATGATGGAAGAGCAGTTGCGGCAAAGGACCTAGCTTCAGCTAATCATAAATTCTATTCTAAGTATAATGTTCACAAAGTCCTAACCCAAGATAATGATGTTCTTGATACTTGGTTCTCTTCATCTCTGTGGCCCTTCTCAACTCTAGGGTGGCCCAAAGAAACGAATGAATATATAAAATATTTTCCAACATCATTATTAGTTACAGGATTTGATATAATCTTTTTTTGGGTTGCGAGAATGATAATGATGTCCTTAGAGCTGACAGGTAAAGTTCCCTTTAGAGTTGTGTATATTCATAATTTAATAAGAGATAAAAAAGGTCAGAAAATGAGTAAAACTAAGGGTAATGTTGTCGATCCACTTAAACTGATAGATGAGTATGGTACTGACGCACTAAGGTTTTTTCTAGCATCAAATATATCTCCACATAGTGATATTAAGTTGTCAGCTAATTCCATAGAACCTTATAAGAACTTCATGAATAAAATTTGGAATGCAGGAAAGTTCATTACTATGAACAAGTTAGAGAAAGGGGAATCCAAAATCTCAGTGGACACGTTCTACGATGCATGGATTGTTGATAGATTTAATAATCTCTTAGATAAATATAATATCCATATTGAAAATTGTGAAGTTGAAAAAGCAGCCTATGAGCTATACCATTTTTTCTGGGATGATTTCTGCGATTGGTATATCGAAATAGCTAAGATTTCTTTCTCTAATTTTGATAATAGTGAGGATGACAATACAAAGATCAGAATGGAAACTATATTTACTCATTATCTTAATATTCTTTATCCTTTTGCCCCATTTATTTCATTAGAGTTGAATAGCTATTTTAAGAAAGACAAAATAGTAGAGAAATTTAACGAATTACCGAATAAGCTTGGAACTAACTACTCTGGTGACTATAAAAGTGAAATTCAATTAATTAAAGATTTTACAAATGCTATTCGTTCTTTAAGAAAAAACTTGCTGATCACACCTGCAGAAAAGCTAAGTTGTTATTGTATTTTGACTACTGTCGATAGGAAATTTCTCGAAGATAATTCTCACATTATTGAAAAATTATGTAACCTAGATAATTTAATTTTAATTGAAGAGGAAAATGATTTGAATCTAATTTCAAATATAACTCCTTCTGGTGTTGTCTCTTTCATCAAAAACAATAATTTAGATTTTTCTGTGCAAATTGAAAAGTTAAATAAAGATTTGATATCATTAGAAAAGACTTTAACTCTTTCAAAGTCGAAGCTTAATAATAAGGGTTTTCTTGAGTCAGCTCCTGAACATATTATTGAAGAAGAAAAGATAAAGTTAAATGATACAAACTCTTTAGCTACTGATATAAGAAACTTAATCTCTCAACTTAACTAGTATTTTTTTTAAATCTAGGGCCTATTTCATTATTTTTCTAACTTAACAGGGTAGTCGCCAGTAAAACAGTGATCAGTGAACTGAGGGTTTTTTGCTCTTCTTTTTTTATAACCCATAGCTTTATAAGTTCCTTCTAAAGATAAAAAGAACAATGAAGTTGCTCCTATTAATTTTGTCATCTCATCTAAACTATTTTTTGATGCTATTAACTCATCGTAGTCAGGTGTATCGATACCGTAGAAATCTGGGTGAGTAATAGGTGGGCATGCAATACCTAGGTGAACCTCCTTTGCACCTGCTTCAAAAATCATTCTTACAATCTTATTTGCCGTAGTTCCTCTAACTATAGAATCATCTATTAATACAACTCTTTTGTTCTCTATACACGACCTGTTTACGCTATGTTTAAGTTTTACACCTAATTGTCTTATAGTTTGCGTAGGTTCAATAAATGTTCTTCCAACATAGTGACTTCTAATGATTCCAAGCTCTAAAGGTATTCCAGATTTTTGAGAAAATCCTATACCCGCGGAAACACCGGAATCTAGAACCGGGACCACTACATCTGCTTTAACTTTGTTCTCGGTAGCTAGTTCTTTCCCTAAATTTTTCCTATATGTATAGACTGTTTTTCCACCGACAATACTATCAGGTCTTGAAAAATAAATTCTTTCAAAGATACAAGGTCTCTCCTTAACCTTAGGGAAAGGCTTTATACTTTTAATTCCAGTTTTAGTAATAATCACAATTTCCCCGTTTTCTACGTCTCTAACATATTTAGCACCGATTATATCCAGTGCACAGGTTTCTGATGCTAAAACAGGAGAACCGTTAAGGTCTCCAAGTACAAGTGGTCTTATTCCGTATGGATCTCTTACACCTATTAGTTTTTTGTTGGTAAGTATAACTAGTGAATATGCACCTTTTATTTGAAATAGTGCGTCAATTAGTTTGTCTTTAATCAGTTTTTCTCTAGACCTAGCTACTAGTTGGAGTATAGTCTCGGTATCAGATGTAGTTTGGAAAATAGCACCATTTTGAATTAGTTCTTTTCTTATCGTAGCGGCATTTATAAGATTTCCATTGTGAGCACAAGCAAAACCACCTGCTGCCAAATCTGCAAATAGTGGTTGAATATTCTTTGAGATTGATTCTCCAGTTGTGGAGTATCTTACATGACCAACTGCATTCCTACCTGGTAGTTTTGCAATGGTCTCAGCTTTATTAAAAGTCTTACCTACTAAGCCCTGTTCTCTTACTCCATTAAAAGCTTTCCCATCAAATGTAACAATTCCTGCTCCTTCTTTTCCTCTATGTTGAAGAGCGTGAAGCCCAAGGGTTGTTAGCAAGGCCGCTTCTTCTGTGTCAAAGATTCCAAAGACACCACATTCTTCATTTAGTTTGTCCATTTAATTAGGGAACCCTCTTTTCCAAATTTTAATTAATTTATTAATTTTTATATTAAAAGAATTTTCCAAGATTAAAGATTCTCCACCCACTTCACCAATTATCTTAACATCAATATTATTTTTTGTACCAAATGTTTGAATTTTCTTTGCATCAAGACCAGGTGCGCTCACAAGATAACACCCTTGAGATTCAGCAAATAGTTTAAGTTCGTTTTTTAAACCTATTGATTTAAGGCTAATTTTTGCACCTATAGGTTCTTCTGGATTAAAACAAGATTTAGATAAGGCAACTAAAAGTCCACCTTCTGAAATATCATGAATAGATGAAGTATTAAATTTTCTTATAATTTTATATATAAAGTTATTCACTTTTAAGTGATTATCTAAGTTCAGTCTTGGCGGTTCTATTATATTTTTCTTTAATTTTAAATATTTTATTACCTCAGATCCTCCAAAATCATTCTTAATTTTCCCAACTAGAATAATTTTGTCTCCTTCTTTATTGAACCATTGCCTCCTTATTAGCTTATAGTCCTCAACAATCCCAACCATACTTATTGTAGGAGTCGGCTTTATTGCTTCGTTATATGTTTCATTATATAGACTTACATTTCCACTAACTACTGGCGTTTTAAAGATTCTTGATGCTTTTGATAGACCATCTATTGCTTCTGCAAATTGCCACATAATCTCTGGTTTCTCAGGATTTCCAAAGTTAAGGCAATTAGTTATAGCAAGTGGCTTTGCACCGCTTGCTATAATATTCCTTGTTGATTCAGCTACTGCTATAGAAGCTCCTAAGGATGGGTTTAATTGGCAATAGTTTGAGTTACAGTTAGTTGTAAGAGCAACAGACTTTTTTGTTCCTTTGATTCGTATAGTGGCTGAGTCTGAGCCAGGCCTAGTTAATGTATTAGTACCAACCATGTAGTCAAATTGATTGTAAACCCACTCTCTTGAGCATATATTTTCGTTTCCAAGTAGTTTCTTTAGTAGAGCCTGAGAATTGAATTCTATTTTTGAAATATGATTATCGGTTAATCTAGATATGCCAACTGGTTTCTTTGGCTTTTTTATTTTTCGGTTGTACAAAGGACAGTCATCCGTGAGAATTGATACTGGTATATCGACAACAACTTTCTTGTTACTTTTTACGATAAAGCTGGTTTCCTTTATTACCTCACCAATTTTATTAGATTCTAAGCCCCATTTCTTAAATATTTTTTTTATTTTTTGATTATTCTTATTGTCTAGTACAAGAAGCATTCTTTCTTGAGACTCTGAAAGAAGCATCTGATAGGGTGTAATGCTTGAGTCTCTTTTCGGAATTTTATCTAGATCTAGTATTATTCCATTATTTGATCTTGACGCCATCTCAGAAGCCGAAGATGTAAGTCCGGCTGCACCCATATCTTGAATGCCCACTATTCCTTTGAGTTTAAACATTTCCAAGCATGCTTCAAGGAGTAATTTTTCTTTAAATGGATCTCCGATTTGAACTGTTGGTCTATCAAGGTCTTCAGCAGACTCAAAAATATCTGATGCCATAATGGCACCTTTAACTCCATCTTTTCCTGTTTTAGCTCCAAGATAAAAGACTGGGTTGCCTGGACCGTCAGCTAGCCCTTTAAAAATTTTATCCTTCCTGGCTATCCCAATTGCAAAAGCATTAACAAGAGGGTTGCCATTGTAGGAGTTATCAAAGTAAATTTCTCCTCCTACGGTGGGAATACCCATACAATTCCCGTAACCTGCAATTCCTCTAACTACACCATTTAGTACCCTTTTTGTATCTTTATTCCTTGAGTTTCCAAACCTAAGTGAATTCATTAGAGCTATAGGTCTTGCGCCCATTGTAAAGATATCCCTTAGAATACCTCCTACTCCTGTCGCAGCACCCTGGTATGGTTCAATGAAAGAAGGATGATTATGGCTTTCAATCTTGAATACAAGACATTGATTATCACCTATGTCTATAACCCCGGCATTTTCTCCTGGCCCCTGAATTACACACTTCCCTTTAGTTGGCAATTTTTTAAGATGAATCTTTGAGCTTTTGTAAGAGCAGTGTTCAGACCACATAGCAGCTATAACACCAATTTCATTTTTATTAGGAATTCTTTTTAGCTTATCAACAATTAATCTAAATTCTTTTTTAGTCAAACCATTTTCAAGTGCAAAAGACAGATTGTTCATAGATTCTTATAATACATAATGAATTTTATTAATTCACTTTAGATTTTAATTTTCATTCTGGTAAAGTAATGATGATGAAGAAGAAAGTTATAGTTGCTATGAGTGGTGGTGTTGATAGCTCAACTACTGCAGCTCTATTGAAGGAGCAAGGATATGACGTTTCAGGTATAACTATGCAACTCTGGGATTATGCAGAAGAAGAGTCTGGTTGCTGTTCGCTTAGTGATGTTCTTGATGCTAGGCAAGCTGCTAATCAAATTGGCATTAAACACACAGTGGTTGACTATAAAGAAGATTTTCAGAAATATGTAGTTAAAGATTTTATAGATAAGTATTATTGTGGACAAACTCCAAACCCTTGCATCATGTGTAATGAGCATATGAAATTTAATTTTTTGCTAAATAAGTCCTTAGAGATGGGTGCTGACTTTCTTGCTACAGGGCACTATGCTAAAATCTCTAAGAACAGTAGTGGAACTTATTTTCTTGAAAAGGGTAAGGACAAATTCAAAGATCAATCATATTTCCTATTTACTTTAAGCCAAAAAGAGCTTTCAAGATTAATGTTCCCCTTAGGAGAGTTTAACAAGAGTCAGGTTAGGGAAATCTCGGAAGGTTTTGAATTAACAGTAGCATCTAAGAAAGACAGCCAAGACGTATGTTTCATTGCTAAGGATTACAGGGGCTTTATTGAGAAGAATTTGCCTGGCACGACTCTAAAGAAGGGGTACATTAAGTCGTTAGACGGTAATGTTCTTGGTTCTCATTCAGGAATTCATAATTTTACAATTGGTCAAAGAAAAAAGCTGGGTATTGAATCTACGAAAGCTATGTATGTTGTAAGTATAAATTTTCAAAATAATGATGTTTTAGTTGGGAATAAGGAAGATCTATATTCAAAAGTACTATTTGCAAACAATCTTAATTGGACTGTTGACCCCAAAGATCTTGTTGAAAAAAAGATTGAGGCTAAAATTAGATATAGAAGCCCTGAATCTCTTGCAAGTATAAGATTTGTTAATGGAAGACTTCATGTCCTTTTTGACGAAGCTCAAAGGTCAATTACTCCTGGACAGGCTATTGTATTCTATCGGGATGACAAAGTGCTTGGGGGAGGATGGATAGATGAAGTCTGTAGAGAAAATTAGCTTTCTCACCTATGGGTGCAAAGTCAATCAGTTTGATACAGACAGAATTGCCTCTACACTTTCAGGGAAATTTAAAATTATAGACGACAACAAGTCTTCTGATTTATGTATTGTAAACACCTGTACAGTAACTAATAATTCTGATAAGCAAATTATAAGTGATATTAAAAAACTAAAGAAGAATAATCCTAATTGTAAAATATTAATAACAGGTTGCCTTGCTCAAACAAACCCAGAATCCCTAGAAGGAATTAAGGAAGTAGATTATATAGTAGATAATGCAAATAAATATTTAATAAGCAAAGTCATTTCTCAGCCTAAGATTAAGAGAAAAGTAATATCTAATATTTTTGATATAGATAAGTTCTCTGATTTTAAGATTAGTGAAAAGGAGAGAAGGTCTAGGGCTTTTCTTTCTGTACAAGATGGCTGTAGTTATAGATGCTCCTTTTGTATAATCCCTTTTGCTAGAGGTAAATCAAGAAGTATGAGCGTGGAATCTGTTATTGAAAAGATAGATGAATTCTCATTGCTTGGCTATAACGAAGTAGTTATCTCAGGAATTCATCTCTCAAGTTATGGAAGGGATATTGGTACAAGCCTAATAGAGCTTCTTAAAGAAATTGAGAATAGGACTAATATTCCAAATATAAGGTTGAGCTCTATTGACCCTGCCGATACTAATGAAGAATTAATTTATTTTTTCTCGAATTCGAAAAAAATATGCCCTTCTTTCCATATCTCACTTCAAAGTGGATCAGAGGCCATTCTAAAGTTAATGAAAAGAAGATATAAAATAGAAAGATTTAGCAGTATCGTTAAATTGATAAAAGAAAATATACAGCTATCTTGTATTGGAACTGACGTTATTGCTGGATTTCCGGGTGAAACCGAAGATTTTTTTAATGAAACATATGATTACATAAAGACCTCTCAACTTGATTATCTTCATGTCTTTCCTTATTCAGATAGACGTGGGACAAGGGCATCTGCTAGAGATGATAAAGTTAGCCCAGAATTAAAGAAAGAAAGGTCTAAGGTTTTGCGTGAATTAGGTGAAATAAAGAAACTAGATTTTTATTCAAAGTTCATAGGAAAAAAGCTTTCAGCTATAGTAGAGAAAAATAATCATGCTCGAACTAGAAATTATATTGATGTAAACCTAGATGGGAAATCATTTGCTAAGCCTGGACAGTTGTTAGATTTAATAATTGATAAAGTCGAGAATGGAAAGGCTTATGGCCACTACGTCTAGGCTAATCTTCTTCTATTAGGCTAATCCCTAATTCAGCAAGTTGTTTTTCAGAGAACACTTTAGATGGTGCTTCAGTTAGCAAACATGATGCCTTCTGTGTTTTAGGGAAGGCAATAATGTCTCTAATTGAAGGAGAATCAGTTAAATACATCATTAATCTATCTAAGCCAATTGCAAGTCCACCATGTGGAGGAGTTCCAGACTCTAGTGCATTTAACAAGTAACCAAAGTTTTCTTGGTATTCATCTTTAGATATTCCCAATAGTTGAAAAACTTCCTCCTGAAGGTCTTTTTTGTGAATCCTGATACTTCCACCACCAATCTCAGTTCCGTTAAGGACTATATCGTAAGCTTTAGACTGAATCCTCTCTAGATTAGTTTGATCAATAGACTCGTCTCTAGGCATTGTAAATGGATGGTGAGTTGAAGTAATTTTATTGTCAACTTTGAGGAAGAGAGGGAAGTCTGTAATCCATACAAATTTAAAGGAATCTGAATCTATTAAAGACAAATCTTTGCCCAACTTATTTCTAACAGCAGACATGTAATTATTAACTATATCTTCATTGCCAGCTCCAAAAAAGACAATATCCCCAACTTTCAATTTTAGCTGATTTTTTAAAGAGCTAACTTCTTCCTCTGAAAAGAATTTTAATATAGGGGACTGAAGTCCTGAGTCAAGGACTTTAATCCAAGCTAAACCTTTTGCACCATGCTCTTGAGCAAAAAGAGTCAGTTCGTCAATATTCTTTCTTGTCATAGTTGTATTCTCAACCTTAATACATTTTATAGAACCTTCGGATTGAACAACTTCTTTAAATACTTTAAAATCTGTGTTTTTAAATATGCTTGTAATTGTTTCAAGTTCAAGGCCAAATCTAAGATCTGGTCTGTCATTTCCGAACCTATCCATACTTTCTTGATATGAAATTCGTTTGAAACTAGAATCCAAAGCTATTCCTTTAATTTCTAGGAATATTTTATTTAATAGTTCTTCTATAGTCACCATTATGTCATCTTCATCAACAAATGACATTTCCATGTCAATCTGAGTAAATTCCGGTTGCCTATCCGCTCTCAAATCTTCATCTCTAAAGCATCTGACAATTTGGTAATATCTATCAAACCCAGATGTCATTAAAATTTGTTTTAATATTTGGGGCGATTGAGGTAATGCAAAAAAGGAACTCTGATGAACCCTGCTAGGGACCAAGTAATCACGAGCACCTTCAGGACTTGATTTAGTTAGGTAAGGTGTTTCAATATCAATGAACCCTTTTTCGTTAAAGAAGTTTCTGGTAATCATCATTGTTCTGCTTTTAAGAACAAAATTATTATTTATATTAGGCCTTCTCAGGTCTAAATATCTATATTTCAACCTAACATTTTCATCTGCATTTATTTCCTCTTCGATTTGAAAAGGAAGAGGGACTGAAGAGTTAAGTACTTCTACTGAATTAATTAAGACTTCAATCTTCCCAGTTTCAAGACTCTTATTTATCGTGTTCTCGCTTCTTAAGCGAATAGTACCTGAAATTTGAATCACATATTCATTTCTGATAGTCTCAATTATTTTATGAACTGGAGAAGAATTATTTGGATCTGAGACAACTTGAATGATTCCTGATTTGTCTCTTAGATCAATAAATATTACTCCACCATGATCTCTTACTGATGAGCACCATCCAGAAATTGTAATTGAATTACCCTCAAAGGTTTCATTAAAAGCTGCACAATAATCTGTTCTAAAACTAGTTTTCATGATCGGAATTTAATCTTAACTCCATTTGTTAAACATCACAAGAAGAGTATAATCAAATCAGTTAAATGAAAGAATTTAAATGCGGCACAGTCTCTATAATTGGAAAGCCTAATACAGGTAAATCTACATTAATTAACGCTTTAACTGGTAGAAAAATTTCAGCTGTATCTGATAAACCAAATACAACTAGAAATAAAATATTAGGCGTTTACAACTCTGAAGATTGTCAGATTATATTTCTTGATACTCCAGGAATCCAGAAATCTAGTAAGTTCTTAAATAGGATTATGGTTCAATCTTCATATCAAGCTATAGGAGAGTCTGACATTGTTCTAGTAATTGTAGATGGCTCAAGAAAGTCAACTTTTAATACTGATGAAATAGCGTCTAAAATAGTTGATAAGAAACCAGTCATAGCTATAAATAAGATTGATTTAATAAAAAAAAGTAAGATTTTAAGTATCCTTAATGTTCTTACAGACCAGTTCCCAATAGCAGAGTCTTTTGTCCCGATAAGTGCCTTAGAAGAAGAAGGTCTAGATATATTGATTGAGGAATTTAAAAAAGCTCTTCCAGTTGGAAAAAAAATACTTCCCGAGGACATGGTGACCGATCAGCCCGAGAAATTTTATATATCTGAGATAATTAGGGAAAAGATATTTAATACTTTTTATCAAGAAGTCCCTTATAGGACAGCTGTAGTAATTGAAGATATAGTAGACAAGAGAAACAATTCCTCGATTCAGGCCTATATTATTGTTGAAAACACACACCATAAACAAATAGTGATTGGAAAGAATGGTTCGATGATTAAAAAAATTGGAATTGAGAGTAGGGTAGACATAGAAAACTTCCTTTCATGCAAAGTTTTTCTGGACCTTAGAGTAAAGATTGATCCAACTTGGCTTAAAACTAAAGAAAAAGCTTTTAATTACTCTAGTATATAGTTATTTCCCTGTAAAATTAGGTGCCCTTTTAGATTTGAATGCATCTTGAGCTTCTAGATAGTCAGAACTCTCGGCAGCCTTTATAATGCTTTTTTTGATTTTACTGTACTCATTATTATCTATTGATTGACTTTTCTCAAATGCATTGATTGATCTTTTTATTGAAGCAATAGATAGAGGAGCGTTACCTGAAATCTTCTCAGAAAATGCAATCGCATTTTCAAGAACATCCTTCTGGTTAACGACAAAGTCAAATATATTCATATGAATAGCTTCATCTGAATTAAATTTATCACCAGTAAAGAATATTTTCTTAGTATTAGATATACCAACTTTATTTATGAAATTTTTTAAACCATTATAATTGTAGAATATTCCTAATTTTACTGGAGGCATACAAAAAAAACTTTCTTTTGAGAAAAATTTGAAGTCACAATTAAGCATAACTTCTAATGCTCCACCAAAGATACTTCCATTTATTGCAGCAATTATAATTTTAGGACTTTCCATTATCACTTCAGAAATCTTCATAAGAGGGTGCTTGTTACCACTATCGTTAATAATATGAATTTTTAAGAGTGATTCTTTCGAGTCTATACTTTCAGAGGAGATATCATATCCAGAGGAAAAAATCTTTTCGCATTTAGAAGTGATAATTATCGTCCTTATTTCTACTAAGTCGGATGCTTGTTCTATTATATTGGAGATACTTATAAGCATATCTTCATTGAAAGCATTCTTTTTTTCAGGCCTATCAAACGTTATTATTCTTATAGAGCCCCTATCTTCAAATTTAACAAATTTACTCATATCCGTTATAGTAATGTATAATATTTTTTTTTAAAGTGAGTTAGATATGCCATTATATGAATTTGAATGTAGAGATTGTATGAAGAAGTACAATAAGGATATTACTGATTTGTCAGAATCCTTAGATAAAAAGACTGCCGAAAAAGTTATGAAAAGAAATAAAAACTTTTTATATGTTGAGGTTCAGAATATAAAGAATGAAAAGACTATTTTTTCTTTAGGTAAGGAGAACAACAAAGGCATCAAGAGGTATAGGTATAGAATGCCTAAGAACAAGTTCCTATTCTTGGAATTGAAAGATTTTAGATTTACAGAGCTATATTTTCAAGATGAAGAAGTTCCAGAGACCGTTGAGTGCCCGTCAAATAAAAAATGTAAAAATGTAGTTAGAATATTTTCCCCTTTTAAGGCTATTTTTGAGAAGAGGGGGGGTTTAAATGATCGAGCTCCGGCACCTGGTGATCCTGTTCAGTGGCATAAGGAATATAAAGTTATGAAAGACGAAGAGACAGCCTCAAATTGGGTAGGCCAAGACCATCTGGACCAGTATTTTGGTAATTCACAACATGATGGCTCAGTTGGTTCGGAGTAGCAAATCTCATGCCTATGTACGAATTTGAATGTAAGACTTGCAAGAAAAACTTAATAACTGCTTTAGCTAAAATTGAGAAGTTTTCCTCTAAATCAAACAAATTAACAATTAAGTCCGATAAGAAAATCCTTTTGGGAATTATTAAGAAGTATAAAAATATAAATGGTATTCAAATTGTTGATCTTGATTCTGAGAAATTAATTCAATCTATTGGAACAAAAGATCAGGATGATGTTGAAATTGATTTGTATATCGAAGAGGGAAAGAAGATGGTTCTCTTTTATGCTCCATCATTTAGATTTTCTGAATTGATATTTGATGCAGATGATGAAAAAAACCTTCAGACAAATTGTTGCAAGAATGGAGAGATAGAAAGGGTTATTTCTTCCTTTTCATATACATCTGATTTATCAACAGATGCTCCTAAACCTCCTGGTATGGCAGACTTGCCTGAACAAATTCGTGGAAAAATAAATTTTTCTGAAATGATTGAAGCAAAAGATCAACCAGCAAATATTAAGGCCGACAATAGATATAAGCATCAATATCTAGATAAATCAAAATCAAAACTATTATAAGTTAATTTTTTTAGTTTAAATTTCTTACCTTGGATTATCTTCAATGTATTTAATGAATTTCTTTAATATCTCTTTTTTTTCGTCAGGAATGTCTTTATAAGAAAGTTTAAATTTTAACTTTATCATGAGAAGTATGTGAGCATAAGGATTTCTCCCTTTAGGGTGGCTACTGCTTGTAGGTAGCTTGTTTTTGAGTCTGTTGCCCGTCTCTTGTATTAACGACCATAGTTCTTTTCTATTTTCCTCATTCATCTAGTGTGTAGTCTGTCTTTTTTTTCCCAATTCTTCTTTCTAGCTCACTATAAATATCTTCCATTGTTATATTCTGAAAAGAAAGGCCTATCATCATATGAAATAGCAAGTCAGTATATTCATATATGATTTTTTCCTTGTCCCCATTCTGAGACGCTTCTATCGATTCTGCTGCTTCCTCATCAATTTTTTCATGAATTTTTTCTAATCCATCGCGAAATAAGGAAGAGACATAAGAAGAATTATCACTATTTTGATTTTTTTTTCTTTCCTGAATAGTATCAAAGACCTGGTTTATAATATCAGCCTTGCTGATTCTATTTGCAATTTTACTTTCATCCATTACATTAACAATATACATTATTACTTGAGGAAGGAAATTAAAAATGGCTAGAGTTACTATTGAAGACTGCTTAGATAAAATTGAAAATCGTTTCGAACTTTCTGTCGCTGCAATGAAAAGAGCTAAGACTATCTATAACGGAGCAAAGTCTTTATCCGATGAGCCCAACAAGCCTGTCGTTCTGGCACTGCGTGAAATAGCAGAAGAAAAGATTATTGCTATTAAGAAACCGTCTAAATAATTATTTTAGATTTCATACTGTAGATTTCTTTGCGGGAAAAAATGAAAACTACTGCTTTCAAAAATAATCTAAAGAAGCATTTTGAGGCTAATTATCACCCTATACAAATAATTGTTAATAAGTCTTCTATTGAGTCTTCTGTTTCGATAATAATCCGAGAATTTAACTCCTCATTTGAGGTTCTATTGATAAAGAGGACAACAAAGAATTCAGATAAGTTTTCAGGCCATATGGCTTTCCCGGGTGGAGTCAAGGAGGTGTCAGATAAAGATAGCTTGGTAACAGCGATTAGAGAGACTAAAGAAGAAATCGGTCTAGACACTAAATCTAATTGTATTTTAATAGGAAGATTTAGTGATTATAAGCCTGTCAACCCAGATGTTAACCGTTTTATAGTAAGCCCTTTTATTTTCTTCTTAGATAATACAGATGCTGATCTCGTTAAATGCAAAGAAGAGGTTGAAGACATCGTTTGGGTACCCTTAGATTTTTTAATTTCTAAACTTGATGAAAGTAATCGAATAGGAACAAAAAATAATTCAACTTATAAGGACAATGTGTTTGAATATAAAAATTATAAAGTTTGGGGAGTTACAGGTAAGATTCTCTATGCTTTTCTTTTAGAGATTAAAGATTATTGCTAGTATAATTTATATTTTACTTTGATTATTTAGGTGATAGAATAAAAAAATGGGTAGCGTTAATAAAGTTATTATTCTTGGTAGGCTTGGAGCAGACCCTGAAGTTAGATACACTCAAGATCAGACCCCAGTTGCTTCTTTCAATGTAGCAACCTCCATTAATTATAAAAATAAATCTGGAGAAAAAGTGGATAAAACATCTTGGCATCGTTGTGTCGCCTGGAGAAAAACTGGTGAAATTATAGGTCAGTATTTTAAAAAAGGAAACCAGATATATATAGAAGGTTCTTTGGAAAGCAGGTCTTACGAAGATAAGAGTGGAGAAAAGAAATATATTACTGAAATTGTTGTTAATAATTTTCAGTTTGTTGATTCTAAAGGTGGAGGCTCAACTCAGACCGATGATGATAACTTCCTTGACGATTTTGAAATTGAAGGTTCATCTAGTGATGACGTTCCATTCTAAATGACGAAAAAAATAAATATTGTTTTGCTTTGCGCTGGTAAAAGTTCAAGGTTAAAATTCAATTTACCAAAAGTTATACTCCCTATTAATGGAAAGACTTTATTAGAGCGAAGTCTGCATAATTTGAACCAAGTAAAACCATCTAAGATTATTATTGTCGCTGGCTTTAAGAAAGAACTTGTAACTAAACTTGTAAAAGACTTAGACTATAATAATGTTGAAATTGCAATTCAAAAAGAACAATTAGGAACTGGTGATGCAGTTAAAAAGTCTCTTGGTCTGCTACAGGACAACTCTCTTTCTATAGTTATGAATGGTGATACCCCTTTCGTTGATATCGAGACAATTAGTAATGCTATTAATTATTATTATAAGAATAAGTCGGTATTTACTATCGCAACCTCTAAACCTTTATCACCTGCAGGCTATGGAAGAATACTCAGAGATAATGATGGTCAAATTTTAGATATAGTAGAAGATAGAGATTGTAACGATGAGCAAAGGTTAATAAAGGAAGTAAACTCGGGTCTTTATTTGATTGCAACTCCTCATTTAAAAAAGTTTATAACAAAAATTAGAAAAAATAAGAACTCTGAATTTTACTTAACAGACTTAGTAAATATATTTATACGAAATGGTCTTAGGGTTGACTCTGTTCCTATCAAGGATGAGAGAAAGTTTATTAATATAAATACTTTCGATGATTATCGAAATGCTCATGATCTAGACAAGATGTTTATTTACGAGCAGTGCATTAAGGATAATATTTTTCTTGCTGATCCAAGTTCTTATGAGAAAGGTTTGGGAGTAAAAGTTTCTAAGAATGTCTTTATAGGCCCAAATGTAATTCTTAAAGGAACCACAGATATAAAAGAAAATGTAAAGTTAGAGGGGAATATAGTTATTTCTAATTCTGTTATTGGGAAAGGCTCAATAATAAAACCTTTCACTAATATTGAAGACTCTAAGATTGGAGCACAGAGTCAAATAGGGCCTTTTTCTAATTTAAGACCTGGGAATAATATTAAAGCTAACGTGAAGATTGGAAACTTTGTGGAGATTAAAAAATCTGAGATTAATAAGAATTCCAAGATTCCTCATTTGTCTTATGTAGGAGATACCACGATGGGATCAGGAGTTAATATTGGAGCTGGAACTATTACATGTAATTACGATGGATTTTCAAAACATAAGACTTTAATAGGTGATAATGTTTTTGTAGGAAGTGACACTATGTTAGTTGCACCAATTAAGTTAGGTAATGGATCGACTACGGGAGCCGGTTCAATCTTAACATCTGACCTACCTGATGGCACCTTAGGTATAACTAGGATCAAAGAGAAGCATATTTCTAATTGGAAAAGAAAAGCAAAGAAATAATTATGTGCGGAATATATAGTATTTATTCAAGAAAAAAAATTAGGTTCGAGTCCTTTTTTCTATCGTTAAAGGAGTTGGAGTACCGAGGTTATGACTCAGCTGGTATATCTTACTTAGACAACCAAAATTTCATGACTACTAAAACAACAAAAAGTATTAGCTCACTTCAGGAGAAAATTAAAGTTAATACAAAGTCTTCACTCATTATAGGACATACGAGATGGGCAACGCACGGGAAGCCTTCAATTAAAAACTGTCATCCACATATTTATAAAAGTATTCTTTTAGTTCACAATGGAATTGTAGAGAATTTTCATGAGTTAAAGAAAAGTAAATACCTCAAGAATAACAAGTTTGTTTCCGACACTGATTCTGAAGTAATAGTCCAATTAATTGAGTACTTTTATTCGTCTACTAAGGATCTTTCCATGGCTGTTTTCAAAGTTGGCAAGATTTTAAAAGGGTCAAATGCTTTTTTGTGTATAGACAAGGAAAATCCTAAAAAATTAGTTTCTTATAAAAACAAAACATCCTTATTCTTTGGATTAAAGAAAAACAACGAGATAATTTTTTCATCTGATACAAATGCAATGAAGGTGAATTTGGATAAATACTATTTCTTAGAAAACGAGCAGATTCTAGAGGTAAATAATGGAGATTACAAATGCTTAGATAAATCTTTCAAAGAAGTTAAAATAAAATTTACAAAATTTAGAAGTAGTCCTAATATTAAAATAAAACTAGATTTAAATAAGAATTCGATTACTTACAACGAGATCATGTCTCAAAAGATTTTAATTCCAGAGCTTTTTAAAAAACAAAAAATAATTTTAGACAAGTTAAAATCAATCACTAAACCAAAACAGATAGTGATTATAGGTTGTGGCTCATCATATAATGCTTCCATGCTTGGGAAGTATAATTTTGAGACAATAAGCGGAATACCTACTTCTATCTATAGGCCATCTGAATTTACTTTTTTCAATAAGACATCAAATAAAATACTATATATCTTTATATCTCAGTCGGGAGAAACTGCTGATACATGCGACTTGATAGAGGCCAATAAGAGTTTTTTTTCTAACTCTTTATCAATCGTTAATAATCTTGACTCTAGACTAGTTAGAAATACTAAATTTAATATTAATCTATCGTTAGGCATAGAGAAAGGTGTGGCTGCAACTAAAACTTTTACTGGACAAATTTCATCTCTGTATCTAATGGCACTTTATTATTCTACTAAAAAAAACAACTTGGATTTCCCTAGTTTAGATAATACTTATGGTAACTTTTTTAAAGTCCAAGAAGATATAAAAATAATTGCAAAGAAATTTTATAAATATAAAAACTTTTTTATTCTTGGTAGAAACTATACTTATCCGGTAGCTTTAGAGGCTGCCTTAAAAATAAAAGAAATATCTTATATTCACTCTGAAGGTTCTTTATCATCCGAGATGAAACATGGTCCGATTGCCTTATTGCATAGCAACTTCCCGATACTTTATCTTTTGTCTGACAATAAAGATACTGTTTTAAAAGAGATAACTAATTTGTACGAAGCACATAGTAGGTCGAAAAGAATTATTCTGTTCGGAACATTGAATTCTATTCAAAAGATAGATCCAGAATTTATTTCGAAGATAGATTATATTCCTATACCAAATGAGGCTAAAGATTTACTACCTATATATTTTACTTTATTGGTTCAATTCTTGGCTTATCATCTTGCAAAGCTTAACAATTTATCCATTGATCAACCTAGGAATTTAGCTAAGGTAGTTACAGTAGCCTAAAAGTTTATTATAATTCATTAATGAAAGTTTTAGTTGTAGGATCAGGAGGTCGTGAACATGCCATCTGTTGGTCTATCTTAAAAAGTAATAAGATATCAAAAGTCTTTTGTGCACCAGGAAATGCTGGGATAGGTGATATCGTCAATCTAGTTAATATAGACTCAGATGATATAGGCAATTTGTTAGGCTTTGCTCTATCAAATAAAATTGATTTGACTATTGTGGGACCAGAGCAGCCACTTTCTGTTGGAATCGTCGATTTGTTTAGAGAGAATGGCCTATTAATTTTTGGTCCAAACAAGGATTCTGCACAACTTGAATCAAGCAAAGAATTCTCTAAAATTTTCATGAAAAAACACCATATACCAACAGCAAATTTTGAAAGTTTTTTAGATTACGACGAAGCAATAAAGTTCGTCAGTAATTCTAGTTATCCTCTTGTAGTCAAGGCCGATGGACTTGCTGCAGGAAAGGGAGTCAGGGTTTGTTTTAATCTTGAAGAAGCTTCGGAATTCTTGACCTTTTTGATGCAGGATAAGATTTTTTCTTTATCAGGTGAAAAAGTTGTCATAGAGGAGTTCTTAGAAGGAGAAGAGGCTTCTTTCTTTGTCTTTACTGATGGAAGAACAATCTTACCGCTAGACTCATCGCAGGACCATAAAAGACTCTTAGATAATGATTTAGGGCCTAATACTGGTGGAATGGGAGCCTATTCCCCAGCTCCAATTATTGATCATGAAACAAGACATAATATAATGAATGATATTGTCAATCCAGTCTTTGCTGGATTTAAAAAAGATTCAATTAACTATACCGGTGTTCTCTATATTGGATTAATGATTAAAAACAAGAAGTCTAAGGTAGTCGAATTCAATTGTCGTTTTGGTGATCCTGAGACGCAACCACTTTTATACAGACTCGATTCTGATGCGTTTGACTTGTTTTATATGACTGCAAAAGAAGAGCTGAAGGACTACAAGCTCCTTTGGAAGAAAAAGTCTTCAGTCACTGTTGTGATGGCCGCAAAGGGATATCCTGGGAAGTATGATTTATATAAACCTATAAAGAATCTCACAAAATTGACAGCACAAGGCGTAACAATTTTTCATGCAGGGACATCAAAGATCGACAATGAGATTTGTATTAATGGAGGAAGAGTACTTGGTGTAACTGCGGAGGGAGACTCACTTGAGGATGCCGTTGCTCTGGTTTATGAATCTGTTTTTAAGATTGACTCAACTAATTTAGTTTACAGAAAAGACATAGGGCAGAAAGGACTAAGAAAAAAACCTTAATTCTCTTGACATACTTTTGAATTGTGGCATATTTCAAGGATTAAATATGAGGAAATTATGCCTACAATAACTCAACTAGCTAAAAATGCTAGATTTACTGAAAAGAAAAAAAGTAAGTCCAGAGCATTGCAAAATAATCCCCAAAAAAGGGGTGTTTGTACTCGTGTTTATACTACTACACCAAAGAAACCAAACTCAGCTTTGAGAAAAGTTGCAAGGATCAGACTTACAAATGGGATTGAGGTTACAGGCTATATTCCTGGTGAGGGCCATAAATTACAAGAGCATTCTGTGGTTCTAATAAGGGGTGGTAGAGTTAAGGATCTACCTGGAGTTAGATATCATATAGTAAGGGGCTCTCTTGATACAACTGGTGTAGAGGGTAGAAAGCAGTCAAGATCCAAATACGGAACAAAAAAACCAAAGACTAATTAGGGATAATTTAAATATGGCAAGAAAAGGACCAATAAAAAAACTTATACCAGCACCTGATACTAAATATAATAAGGTGGCTATTGCTAAGTTCATTAATTCTCTAATGCTCGATGGAAAGAAAAGTATTGCTGAGGCAATCTTTTATGATTCCATGGATATTATTAAAGATAAAACAAAATCTGACCCACTAGAAGTTTTTGAAGAAGCATTTAGGAACATTCAGCCTACAGTTGAAGTTAGATCTAGGCGTGTTGGTGGTGCTACATATCAAGTTCCAGTTGAGGTTACCTCTTCTAGAAAGAATTCTTTAGCTATAAGATGGATATTAACCGCTGCAAGAAAAAGAGATGGAAAGAGTATGGCTATAAAATTAGCTTCCGAGATTCTTGATGCTAAAGATAATAAAGGTGGAGCAGCAAAGAAGAAAGAAGATACTTTAAAAATGGCAGAGGCGAACAGAGCCTTTTCCCATTATCGTTGGTAGGTCGTATTAAAAATGAGTAAAGATTTAAGTTTAGTAAGAAATATTGGTATTGTTGCACATATTGATGCTGGAAAAACAACCACTACAGAAAGAATATTATTTTACACAGGTAAAAGTTATAAAATAGGCGAAGTTCATGATGGTGCAGCAACTATGGATTGGATGGAGCAGGAAAGAGAAAGAGGTATTACAATTACTTCCGCAACAACTGCTTGCAGTTGGGATGGAATAGATATAAATATTATCGACACACCCGGGCACGTTGATTTTACGATTGAAGTTGAGCGTTCATTAAAAGTTCTAGATGGTGCATGTGTAGTTTTTGATAGTGTAGGTGGAGTCGAGCCTCAATCAGAAACTGTTTGGAGGCAAGCCGATAGATATAATGTTCCAAGAATGTGTTTTGTTAATAAAATGGATCGTACCGGAGCAAACTTTCAAAGGACAGTAGATCAAATAAAATCTCGTTTAGGTTCAAACCCAGTAAGACTACATCTTCCTTATTTTAAAGATGATCTTTTCGAGGGTATTATCGATTTAATTGAAATGAAGCTAGCAATCTGGGATGGAGAATCATTAGGTGCAAAGTTTGAATTAATTCCTGTTCCTGAGGATATCCTAGAAGAGGCAAACCAAACAAGAGATAATATGCTTGAATTACTTTCTGATCATGACGAAACAATAATGGAAGATTATTTAGAAGGGAAAGATATAGATAGAGATAGAATAATTGCTGCAATAAGAAAGCAAACAATTAATCTTGAAATTGTTCCCGTAATTTGCGGGTCAGCTTTTAAGAATAAAGGTGTACAGCTTCTTTTAGATGCTGTTAAAAGATATCTCCCATCTCCTTTAGATATACGTGCGATTAAAGGAACAGATCCTGACGATGAATCAAAAGAAATGGAAAGAAAACCAAGCGAAGATGAACCACTTTCAGCTTTAGCATTTAAAATTATGACAGATCCATTTGTTGGAACTATTACATACATTAGAGTTTATTCTGGAGTTCTAAATTCTGGCTCCGCAGTTTATAATCCTACAAAAAATGCTACCGAAAGAGTTGGAAGATTACTTAAAATGCATGCAGATAAGAGAGAGGATATTACTTCTGTAGCTGCAGGTGATATAGCAGCAGCAGTTGGTCTTAAGAATACTTATACTGGTGAAACTTTATGTGATAAAAATAATCCAATAGTTTTAGAAAGTTTAAATTTTCCAGAACCTGTAATATCTGTTGCAATTGAGCCAAATACAAAAGCAGATCAAGAAAAATTAGGAATGGCTCTTAGTAAGTTAGCCATAGAAGATCCTTCATTTAAAGTTAAAGTTGATCATGAAACAAATCAAACAATTATTGCTGGAATGGGCGAACTGCATTTAGAAATCATTGTGGATAGACTTAAGAGGGAATTCAGTGTGGAGGCTAATGTTGGTGCACCACAAGTTGCTTATAGGGAAACAATAAGAAAAGAAGCAGAGGCAGAGCAGAAGTATATAAAGCAAACTGGCGGTAAGGGTCAGTATGGTCATGTGAAAATAAGAATTGAACCACTTGAAACAGGTGGAGGTTTTGAATTTGTAGATAAGATTAAAGGTGGAACAATTCCAAAGGAATTTATTCCTGCAGTAGAAAAAGGTGTAAAGGAAGCTATGGTTGGTGGAGTTGTTGCAGGCTATGAAGTTGTAGATGTAAAAGTAACACTCTATGATGGCTCTTTTCATGATGTTGATTCATCAGAAATGGCATTCAAAATTGCAGGCTCCTTAGCATTCAAGGATGCTATCAGAAGAGCAGGACCTGTTGTTCTAGAACCAGTAATGAAAGTTGAAGTTGTTGTTCCTGAAGACTTTATGGGAACTGTCATTGGAGATTTAAATTCAAGAAGAGGAAGGATTCAGGGTACAGAATCAAGAGGTGAGCTTCAAGGAGTTCAAACAGAAGTTCCATTATCTGAAATGTTTGGATATGCAACTGATGTACGTTCCTTGACAGAAGGCCGTGCAACATTTACAATGGAGTTTTCAACTTATAGTGATGTGCCACAGCATATTTACGAAAAGATGAAACTAGAAGAAGCGTAATGTCATTATTCAGGAGGGACATATAATATGTCTAAGGAAAAATTTGAGAGGAATAAACCTCATTGTAATATAGGAACAATTGGTCACGTAGATCATGGTAAAACTACTTTAACTGCAGCTATAAGTATGACTTTAGCTAAAGCAAGTGGTAACACAGCTATGACATATGCTGATATTGACAATGCTCCAGAAGAGAAAGAAAGAGGTATAACAATTAACACTGCTCACGTAGAATATGAAACTGAAGCTAGACATTATGCCCACGTTGATTGTCCTGGTCATGCTGATTATGTAAAAAATATGATAACCGGTGCTGCTCAAATGGATGGCGGAATTTTAGTTGTAAGTGCTACAGATGGACCAATGCCGCAGACTAGAGAGCATATTCTCCTTGCTAGGCAAGTTGGAGTTCCAAAATTAGTTATTTTTCTAAATAAAGTTGATCAATTAGGCGGAGATTTAGAATTAGTAGAATTAGTAGAACTTGAGGTTCGTGAATTGTTAACAGAATATGGATTTGATGGCGACAATACACCGATAGTCTCTGGTTCAGCTTTGGCTGCTGTAGAGGGAACTGATGCTAAGACAGGTGAAGAAGCAATTGTAGAATTAATGGCAAAAGTTGATGAATGGATACCTCAACCTGAAAGAGCGCTTGATAAACCTTTCTCATTAGCTATTGAAGACGTTTTTTCAATTTCTGGAAGGGGAACTGTTGTTACAGGAAGAGTAGAACAAGGAAAAATTAATTCCGGTGATAAGATTCAAATCGTTGGAATCAAAGATACTACAGAAACTACAGCAACAAGCCTTGAAATGTTTAGAAAGATTTTAGACTATGCTGAAGCTGGTGATAATGTTGGTGTTCTTTTAAGAGGCGTTGAAAAAGATGACGTTGAAAGAGGACAAGTATTATGCGCACCAGGTTCTATTCTGCCACACAAAAAGTTTGAAGCAGAAGTTTACGTTCTAAAGAAGGAAGAGGGTGGAAGACATACTCCTTTCTTTAAGGGATATAGACCACAATTTTACTTTAGAACAACAGACGTAACAGGCTCTATTGAATTAGGAGAAGGAATAGAGATGGTTATGCCTGGAGATAACACGAAGATGAATGTAGATTTAATAGTTCCGGTAGCTATGGTTGAAGGTCTTAAGTTCTCTATTAGAGAGGGCGGAAGAACAGTAGGTGCAGGAGTAATAACAAAGATTACTGAGTAAATTTAGGAGTAAAGAGATAAAAATTATGGAAACCGCACCAAAAGTTAGAATAAAGCTTAAATCTTATGATCATAGATTATTAGATAAGTCTACTTTTGAGATTGTTGACACGGTTAAGAGAACCGGTGCTAAGGTTGCAGGTCCGATACCACTTCCAACCAATATTTCTAGAACTTGTGTTCTAAGAGCCCCGCATGTTTACAAAAATTCACGTGAACATTTTGAGATGAGAACGCATAAGCGCCTTGTTGATATTCTCGAGCCTACACAGCAAACAATCGATTCTTTAATGAAGTTAGATTTAGCTTCCGGTGTAGAGGTAGAAATCAAATTACAAGGTGTATAGATGTCAGAAGAAATAGATATTAAAGAAAGCAATATAGATACTGTTATTGACAGTGCCCCGGAAGTTTCTTCAAATGAGGACTCTTCAAAATCACCAATTCAACTTAGTGGCCTTATTGGAACCAAGCTTGGAATGACTCAGACAATAACTGATGATGGAAAAGTCATACCAACAACTGTTATAAAATTAGGTCCTTGTTTAGCTTTAGAGAAAAAAATAAAAAAAGATAAGACCTCTTTAAAAATTGGTTTTGAGGATGCAAAGCCTAGGTTACTAAATAAGTCAAAACTAGGGTATCTTTCCAAGCTAAAGGTAAAGCCAATTAAATATGTTAAAGAATTTGACTTGCTTAATCCTGAAGTAGATATAAAACCAGGAGAAGAGATAAGGGCTGATATCTTCAAAGAAGGGGACTTAACAGATGTAACCTCTAATTCAAAAGGTAAAGGTTTTGCAGGTGTAATAAAAAGGCATAATTTTGCTGGTCTAAAGCATACTCACGGAACCCCTCAGAATCAGAGATCTGGTGGTTCTATTGGAGCTTGCGCCTATCCTGGTAGAGTCTGGAAAGGCCAAAAAATGGCTGGTAGATACGGTGGCAAGAAGTCAACAATACAAGGACTCACAGTATTAGGTATAGATTTAGAAGATAATTTAATTTTGATAAAGGGTTCAGTTCCAGGTTCTAATGGCTCTGTTGTTTACGTTAACCATACAAGGAAAGGCTAATGAATATTGATATAGTTGATATTAAAAATAAAGAAATTGAAAAGTTTGATTTGAATCTTGATGATTCAGTTGAGATTAATCGTAAGGCAATAAGTTTGGTAGTAAAATCCCAACTTTCTAAACGTAGATCAGGGACAGCTGCTACAAAAAACCGTGCCCTTGTAAAGGCCAGTAATAAAAAGCCTTTTAAACAGAAGGGAACAGGAAATGCAAGAGCTGGTTCTACTACATCCCCTATCTGGAGAGGTGGAGGAGTGATTTTTGGACCACAACCTAAGGATTGGTCTATAAGTGTTCCTAAGAAAATCAAAAAACTCGCTCTCTTTCACAGTCTACTCTACAAGATACAACAACAGACAATTAAAGTGGTTGACTCTTTTGATCTAGATACACATAAAACTAAGGATTTAATTAAATTACTTAAGCCATTTAATCTGTCAGAAAAATTATTAATAATTTCTAATGTTGAAAATCAAAATATAAATTTAGCTTCAAAAAATATAGAAAAATTAAAACTAATTAAGTCAGAAGGTGTTAATGTTTATGATTTGCTCAATTATAAATCTATTCTTATCGATAAACCAACTCTTACTAGCTTATTAGAGAGGGTTAGATAATGAAAAAATATGTTTCAGATATAATAATTAAACCCTTAGTAACAGAAAAGACCCAAATCATGAGTCAAGATGAGTGCTATGTTTTCGAAGTTAATCCTAAATCTACAAAAAATGAGATTAGAGACGCAATACAAAAGTTCTTCGATGTTAAAGTTAAAGATATTAGAACTGCAATTAAACCCGGAAAAAAAGTTATGAAAGGTGGAAAGCTTGTAGGTAAACGCTCAAAACAAAAAAAAGCATTTATAACGCTTAAAGAAGGAAAAATAGAAATAGTTCAAGGAGTTTAGTATGGGGATTACGAAATATAAACCTACCAGTGCTGGTAGACGTTTTATGACATCAGCAGATTATGATGAGATTACAACTAAATCTCCCCATAAGCCTCTGCTTACCTATTCCCATAATAAAAAGGGAAGAAATAATTTAGGAAGAATCACTTCTAAAAGTCGTGGAGGAGGACATAAGCAACTTTATAGAATAATTGATTTTAAAAGAGACAAGCTTGATGTTCCTGGCCATATAAAGACAATTGAATATGATCCGAATAGAACTGCAAGGATTGCATTAGTTAACTATATGGATGGAGAGAAGAGATACATTCTTGCCCCACTAGGAATAAAGGTAGGAGATAAAATAATAGCTTCTTCAAAAACCGAAATTACACTAGGTAATTCTTTGGAACTAGGAAATATTCCTGAGGGCTCTATTGTCCACAATATTGAGTTATCACCAGGGAACGGAGGTAAACTTGCTAGATCAGCAGGTACTTTCGCACAAGTTCTTGGAAACGAGAAAGACTTAACAATGCTAAAATTAAGCTCAGGTGAAACAAGGTATGTTCGTTCAATATGTAGAGCTACTATAGGAAAATTGGGGAATGATAAGCACAATCAGATTGTAATAGGGAAGGCAGGACGTAATAGGAATCTTGGTAGAAGACCTAAGGTAAGAGGTGTTGCTATGAATCCAGTTGACCATCCGCACGGTGGTGGTGAAGGTAAAGCAGCAAGAGGTAATCCTCACCCAGTCTCTAAATGGGGTTGGATTACAATTGGTAAGAAAACAAGGCATAATCCGAGAACTGATAAGTTAATAGTAAAAAGAAGAAGAATTGGTTACGGAATGGACAAGAGGTGATTATAGAAAATGGGTAGATCGATAAAAAAGGGACCATTCGTTGATGATAAATTGATGAAAAAAGTGGTTAAAGCAAAAGAAATAGATAGCCAAAAGATTATTAAGACTTGGTCAAGAAGGTCAATGATTGTTCCAGAGATGCTAGGCTTAACATTCGCTGTTTATAACGGGAAGAAGTTTATACCTGTATATGCGACAGAGTATATGCTCGGCCACAAATTAGGAGAGTTTTCACCAACAAGAACCTTTAATGCGCACGCGGGTGGAGATAAAAAGGGTGGTAAAAGATAATGATAGCAAAAGCTATATTGAAATATGCTAGAAGGACTCCTAGGAAAGTTAATTTGGTTCTTGAAACTATCAGGGGGAGAAATGTAGATTATGCATTTATGTTGTTAAAAACATTAAAGCAGGGTTCAAAGGAAGAAGTTTCCAAAACATTGAAATCAGCAGTTTCTAACGCTTATGAAAAGGGTTTTACAGATTCAGAAAAAATATTTGTTTCGGAAGCATATGCTACAGAGGGAACTACTTTGAAAAGATTTACACCTAGAGCTATGGGTAGGGCAACAAAAAAACTTAAAAGATTAAGCCATATAACTATAATATTAGAAGAGAAGGTGAAATAATGGGACAAAAAGTAAATCCAATATCTCTCAGAATAGGAATTACCAGAATATGGAATTCAAATTGGTTTGTTGCAAACAAAGAAAGGTATAAAACTTTTCTTCATGAAGACTTAAAAATTAGAACTTTTATAAAAAAGAATTTTTTCCAATCTGGAATATCTAAAATTGAGATAGAAAGATCATCTAATGATAAAGTTCGTTTAATAATTTTTTGCTCAAAGCCCGGCTTATTAATAGGAAGGAAAGGTGCTGATATAGATCTATTAAGAAAAAATCTATCAAAGCTGGTTGGTAAAGAAATATTTATTGATATTAAAGAAGTTAAAAGACCAGAAGTTGATTCACAGCTAGTAGCTGAGAATATTGGCTTACAACTCGAAAGAAGGGTTGCATATAGAAGGGCAATGAAAAGAAGTCTAACATCTGCTTTAAGACTCGGAGCTATTGGTATTAAGATAATGGTTTCTGGAAGGTTAAATGGAGCAGAAATTGCAAGAAGTGAATGGTATAGAGAAGGTAGGGTGCCGTTGAGTACGCTAAGAGCTGACATTGACTATGGATTTGCTGAAGCACTTACTACTTATGGAAAGATTGGTATAAAGGTATGGATTTTTAAAGGCGAAGTGTTGAGGAAAAAGAAAATAAAGGGAGTTACAGATGCTGCAGCCTAAAAAAAGTAAGTACAGAAAACAACATAAAGGTAGAGTCAGAGGTGTAGCAACCAAATGTAATAAGGTTTCATTTGGGGAATTCGGATTACAGTCTCTTGATTTTGCCAGAATAACTGGAAGACAAATTGAATCCGCAAGGATTGCTATAAATAGAAGTGTTAAGCGTGGAGCGAAGCTCTGGATAAGGATATTTCCTCACAAGCCTGTTTCAAAGAAGCCAGCAGAAGTAAGAATGGGTAAAGGTAAGGGAGATATCGATAGATACGTAGCACCTATAAAAAAGGGGACTATGATATATGAAATAGCTGGAGTTGATGAAGACTTGGCGAGAGAAGCACTTAGGCTAGCATCAAACAAATTGCCGGTTAGAACAAGATTTGTGGTAAGAACAAGAGGACAATTGATATGATTAATTATAAAGATATTAAAAAACTAGACACAGTTGAGATAGAAAATAAAATTAAAGAATTAAAAGATTCTCTTCTTAAGGCTAAGATCAATAAACTGAATCAAGGGGATTTCGATACCAATACTTACAAGAAGATTAAAAAAGATATAGCAAGATGTATGACCGAAGTAAATCTAAGGGTAAAGGAATAGAAAATGGCTAGAGGACGAATGAGAACAGTTAAGGGTATTGTGATTAAAAATTCAACATTAAAAACTTTAATGGTTCAGGTAGAAACAAGAAGTAAAAATAAAAAATATAGTAAAGTTTCTATTCTTAAGAAGAAATTTCCAGTTCATGATGAAAAAATGATAGCTGAAGTTGGAGATATTATAGAAGCCGTTGAGACGAAGCCTATTAGTAAAACAAAAAGATGGAATTTGATTAAGGTTGTAGAGAAAGGAGTTAATCAATGATTCAACCAGAAACACAGTTAATTTCTGCAGACAATTCAGGCGCAAAGAAATTGAACGTTATAAGACTTAAGGGCGGATCATATAGAAGATATGCTAGTATTGGTGACATAGTCACGGTTTCGATTAGGGCTGCTATACCTAATTCAAAAGTTGAAAAAGGAAAAATTTTCCAGGCTGTGATAGTTAGGACAAAGAAAGAAATAAGAAGAGCTGATGGGTCTTATATTAGATTTGATGATAACGCTGCAGTATTAATAAATAAAGATAATCAGCCAGTAGGGACAAGGATTTTTGGCCCTGTAGCAAGAGAATTAAGAAATAGAGGCTTTATGAAAATAGTTTCATTAGCACCGGAGGTTCTTTAAATGTCAGAAATCAAGTTAAAAGCAAAAAAAGGACTTAATGCGAAAATTATCGCTGGAAAGTACAAAGGTCAGGTTGGTAAGATTACAAGTGTTTCTGCGAAATTGGGAAAAGTAACTATAGAGAATATAAATATTGCCAAGAAGCATGTAAAGCCAACTCAGCAAAACCCCAGTGGTGGAATCGTGAATAAAGAGAAAGGTATTCATATATCAAATATAAAGGTGATAGGAAATGTCTAGTATTAAAGAAATTTATAATGATTCAATACCTACAATTATGTCTTCATTGAAACTGGAAAATAAAATGGAAGTTCCTAAAATTGTAAAAGTGGTACTAAATATGGGACTTGGAAGTATTTCAGATGGTGGCAAGGACACTAAGATTATAGACGAAGCTTGTAATGAACTAACATTAATCGCAGGTCAGAAGGCTGTTATTACAAAAGCAAAAAAATCAGAAGCTGGTTTTAAATTAAGAGAGGGATTTCCTATTGGGTCAAGAGTAACTTTAAGAGGAGAGAGAATGTATCAGTTCATCTCCAAATTAGTTAATTTGGCACTTCCAAGAGTAAGAGATTTTAGAGGTATTTCGAATAAGGCATTTGATAAAAGTGGAAATTATAATTTAGGTATTCAGGATCACCTAGTTTTTCCTGAAATTGATCCTACTAAATCAACTAAAGTTAAGGGGCTGAATATTACAATAGTTACAACAGCTATTAATGATCAACAGTCTAAGCTTTTGTTAGAAAAATTAGGATTTCCATTCAGACGTTAGGGAGAATATTAAAATGGCAAAGAAATCAATGATTGTTAAAGCAAATAAGAAACAGAAATTTAAAGTGAGAGAGTATAATAGGTGTCCTCTAACGGGAAGAGCTAGAGGTTTCATTAGAAAGTTTGGTATGAGTAGAAATGCATTTAGAAAGTTAGCTAGTGAAGGCCTAATACCAGGAGTTAGAAAGGCTAGCTTGTAGTCAGAGGAAAAAATTATGGTTATAGATCCAATATCAGACATGTTAACAAGAATTAGAAATGCAATTAATGCGAAGCATAAGATTGTAGAGATACCTAGTTCTAAATTTAAGTTAGAAATTGCTAGAATACTAGTTGAAGAAGGTTTTATCGTTTCATTTGATAAGACATCTAAAGACAAGTTTTCATTTATTAAAATTAATTTAAAATATGGAAAAGATAATAGAACATCTGTTATAAAAGAACTTAAAAGAATAAGTAAGCCTGGACTAAGGGTTTATGTTAATAAAACGGAAATTCCTAGAATTCTTGGTGGATTGGGAACATCGATTGTTTCAACATCAAAAGGTGTTATGACAGGAAGTAAAGCAAGAGAAATAGGAGTTGGTGGAGAAATACTTTGCAGTATTTTATAAAGGTGTAACTATGTCTAGAATAGGAAACAAGGAAATTATTTATACTACTGATGTTCAAGTAACTTTTACGGATAATCTTGTTAAAGTGACTGGACCTAAGGGCGTTTTAGAAAGGACGATTCCAGTCGGTATTTCATTAAATATAGAGCCTGGTAAAATTAATGTTAAAAGAGAAAGCGAAGAAAAAAAAATCAAAGCATTTCATGGACTTACGAGATCTCTTTTGAATAATATGGTGATTGGAGTTAAAGATGGTTTCGAGAAATCTTTAGATATTATAGGTACTGGTTATAAGTGTGATATTAAGTCTAAGAATGAACTAGTCCTAAATCTTGGCTATTCAAATCCAATAAATTTTAATTTACCTGATTCAATAAATGCCGAGATTGAAAACAAGGGAACACTTTTAAGGATTTCTGGAGTAGACAAAGAATTAGTAGGTGAGGTGTCAGCACAGATTCGTAAATTAAGAAAACCCGAAAGGTACAAGGGAAAGGGCGTTAGATACACTGGCGAAGTTGTAAAATTAAAAGCAGGTAAATCTGCTGGCGGAAAGGGTGCTAAATAATGATTAAACCTATAGACAAGAATAAGCTTAGAGTTGTCAGACACAAGAGGAATAGAAAAAATATTTCCGGAACAAGTACCGTTCCAAGACTATATGTTTTTAAGTCACTTAAGAATCTGTATGTTAACCTAGTTGACGATAAAACTGGAAATACATTGATTTCTGTTTCTACATTGAAGACAAATAGTGCTGATATTGTTGATGAAATAGCAAAGAAAGCCGAAACTTTAGGAATAAAGAAAATAGTGTTTGATAAGAGTGGATACAAGTTTCACGGTAGAATAAAAACTATTGCAGATGAACTAAGAAATAAAGGATTAAATTTTTAATATGGAGATGAATGTTGAGAAATAATAATTCAAGAAACAATTTAGATAAAGAGTTTTCTGAAAAGATAGTTCACATAAGAAGAGTAGCAAAAACAACAAAGGGTGGGAAGAACTTCCATTTTACAGCCCTAGTTGTTATTGGGAACAGTAAGGACAAGGTGGGTTGTGGGCTAGGTAAGTCAAATGAAGTCCCTGATGCAATAAGGAAAGGAATAGAGAAAGCTAGGAAAAATCTGGTTGAGATTAGCCTTAATGGTAGAACAATTTCTCATGAAGTATACGCAAAACATTTAACAAGTAAGGTTATGATAAGACCTGCTAGTTCTGGTACTGGAGTTATTGCCGGTGGAGCAGTTAGATCTGTTTTAGAGTTAGCTGGAATTAAGGATGTTTTAACAAAGTCTCTTGGATCAAGAAATCCTATTAATGTTGTAAATGCTACGATTGAATGTTTAAAGCAACTGAATGATCCTAAGGATGTCGCAATTAGGCAAGGAAAGAAAGAAGAAGATCTAGATCTACCCAAACAGTTCTATAGAAATAAAACGGAAGGTGAAGTAAATGCTTAATGAATTAGTAAAAACTACTAATAAAAAAAATAGAACTAGGGTAGGAAGAGGTCCTGGCTCTAAAGGTAAAACTGCGGGAAGAGGACATAAAGGACAAAATTCAAGATCTGGTGGTGGTGTTCCTATACTTTTTGAGGGCGGCCAGTCAAGTTTTGTTTTAAGGACACCCAAAAGAGGTTTTAAGAATTATAACAGAAAAGAATATGATGTAATTAATGTTGGAACTTTAAATAAGATTGAAAACCATGATAAGATAGACATAGAATCATTAATCAAACTTGGTTTAGTAAATGGAAATAAGCCAGTAAAAATATTGGGCAATGGAGATATAGATAAAAAGTGTGAAATAACAGCTAATCATTTTTCTAAATCAGCTACTGAGAAAATAAAATCTGCAGGTGGCAGCATTAAGATAGTTTAACAATATGGATACCTTACCAAAGATTCCTGAGCTAAATAAAAGAATTCTATATACGTTATTAATACTTATTATATATAGGCTAGGTGTCTTTATACCTGTTCCTGGAGTAGATTCACAAGAGATTTTAAAAGTTTTTACAAGCCAAGGTAAATCTTTTTTTGACATAATAAACTTATTTTCTGGTGGAGCTTTTGAAAGAGCCTCAATTTTTGCACTTGGAGTTATGCCTTATATTACATCTTCAATTGTTATGTCCCTAGTTGTTAAGACATTTCCAACACTCGAAGAAATGCAAAAAGATCAGCTGGGAAAAAAGAAAATAGCTCAATATTCAAGATATCTAACTATTCTAATCTGCTTCTTTCAAGGGTCATTACTGGTAACTGCTCTTCAGACTGGTCTTGGAACCGGTGCTCAAATAGTCTACAGCCCGGGGTTAAGTTTTTTTGTCTTAACTATTGTTACGTTGACTGCTGGTACTTTCTTTGTAATGTGGTTAGGTGAGCAAATTACAAATAATGGTATTGGAAATGGCTTATCTTTAATAATTGCAACTTCTATAATTGCGGGTATCCCTAGTGCTACTGGACAATTGTTTAATTTTGTTAAAGTAGGTCAATTAAATGTTTTAACTATAATTTTATTTCTAATAATAATGCTTTTAATACTCTATTCTATAGTTTTTGTTGAGAGATCTTTTAGGAAAATACCAATCCAGTATCCTCAGAAAACTAAGGGAAGAAAAGTTTTTGCGGGTCAATCATCTCATTTACCACTAAAAATAAACCCTGCAGGCGTAATACCTCCCATTTTTGCTTCCTCAATACTTTTACTTCCACTTACCGTATTTAATTATATAGACATACCAAGTGTTAATAATTTTGCTCAAACTTTCCTTAATAGTAGTTTTTTTTATAATTCTGTTTTTGCTGTTTTAGTTATATTCTTCACTTTTTTTTATACTGGGATGGTAATAAAGCCTGATGAAATGTCTGATAATCTTAAAAAAGGCGGAGCTTTCATTCCTGGCATTAGACCTGGTAAAAATACAACAGAATATATTAAATTAATAATGTCTAAACTCACTGTTATAGGAGCTGCCTATTTAGCTATAGTCTGTATAATACCAGCAATTTTAAATGCAAAACCTTTCAGCTTACCTTTTTATTTTGGAGGGACTTCTTTGTTGATTGTTATAGGAGTCACGCTTGATACGATTCAACAGGTTGAGTCATTTTTGATCTCTAATAATTATGATCAAATGACGGGAAAAAAGACAAAAAAAGAGCCTAGTAGGTTCAATTTGAGGTGAAACATGATTTTAATTTTATTCGGCCCTCCAGGAGCAGGTAAGGGAACCCAAGCTGACGCATTAAAAGATAAATTGAATTTATTACATTTATCTACTGGAGATATACTGAGAGATGAGGTTTCCAAAGAGTCTAAACTTGGTGTTTTAGCAAAAAAATTTATGGATGCTGGTGAATTAGTTACTGATGAGTTAATTATTGGTATGATTAAGAATAAAATTGTTTCTAATTCTAACCCTGAGCTTGGCTTCTTGCTTGATGGTTTTCCTAGAACAATATCTCAAGCAAAAGCTTTAGATGAGATGTTGACCTCTAATCAGCTTAAAGTAGACAAAGTTGTTTCTTTAGAAGTTAATGATTCAGTCCTTTTAGAAAGATTGCTTTCTAGAGGAAGAAGTGACGATAATGAGAAAACAATAAAAAATCGTTTAGATGTTTATAAAAATCAAACTTTACCAATTAAAGATTATTACGAATCTAGCAACTTGCTAGTTTCAATTAAGGGCGATGATGCAATCGAAGATGTATCTAATAATATTTTTAAAGCTTTGAAGTAGTTATATGGCTATACAGTTAAAGAATAACAAAAATATTGAGAAGATAAAAAGTTGTGGAAGTATTATATCTGAGGTTCATTCAATTTTATCTAAATTAGTCGAGCCTGGAGTCTCAACTTGGGAATTAGACAAAGTAGCAGAAGACCACACAATTAAAAGAGGATTTAAACCCGCTTTTAAAGGTTATCAGGATTTTCCAGGTTCTATTTGTTCATCTATAAACAATGAAGTAGTCCACGGTATTCCTTCAAAGAATAGAATTCTAAATAAAGGTGATATTATAGGAATAGATTTTGGTGTTTATAAGGATGGATTTTATGCTGATTCTGCATTTACATTTCCTGTTGGCCAGATAGATGACAAAATAGAACAGTTGCTTGATGTAACTAGGGAGTCTCTGGAGCTAGGAATCAAAAAAGCTGTTATCGGGAACAAATTGTATGATATATCCAAAGCAATCCAGGATCACGTTGAACAAAATGGTTTTTCAATAGTCAGGTCATATGTTGGACACGGTATTGGAAGAAACTTACATGAAGATCCTCAGGTCCCAAACTTTGTTTTAGAGAGTGAAGATAGGGAGAAATCTTTAGATTTAGTAGAAGGATTAGTCATAGCAATAGAGCCGATGGTTAACGTTGGAGGTCATGATGTTATGGTGTCCAAGGATCATTGGACTGTTGTAACTAAAGATGGTAGCCTATCAGCACATTTTGAACACACTGTTGCAATTACTAAGAATGGACCATTAAATTTAACAAAATAAAAAAGTTATGGGAAAAGAAGATAGGATAGAATTAGAAGGAACCATTTTGGAAGCTCTTCCTAACGCTATGTTCAAGGTCGAACTTGAAAATGAGCATAAGATTCTTGCTTATGTTTCAGGAAAAATGAGAACTCATTTTATAAGAATCTTGCCTGGAGATAAGGTGAAAGTTGAAGTTTCTCCTTATGATTTAACAAAAGGTAGAATAACCTATAGATTGAAGTGAATTTATAAGATATAATAATAGCTTTTTATTGGAGAGATTATGCCTAGAATAGCCGGAGTAGATATACCAGATAATAAAAGAGTTGATATCTCTTTAACCTATATTTATGGTATTGGACCCAAGGTAGCTAAGGATGTTTTGACAAGCGCAAGTATAGACCCAACAACTAAAACAAAAGACCTAACAGATTCTGATGTTTCCAAAATAAGGCAATTCATAGAGAGTGATTGTCTTGTTGAAGGTGAGCTAAGAGTAGAGATTCAGAACAATATTAAAAGACTCTCTGATATTAACTCTTATAGAGGAATAAGACACAGAAAAAAATTACCTTCTAGAGGGCAAAGAACAAAGTCTAATGCAAGAACTAGAAGAGGAAAGAAGGGCCTTGCTGTTGCAAAGAAAAAGTTGGCTGCTAAATAATTTTTGGAGAATTTAAAATTGAAAAATATTAAAAAAACTAAAAAAGTAAAAAAGTTTGTTGAAGCAGGCCACGCTCATATTCAGGCTACATTCAATAATACTATCATTACCATCACAGACGAAGCAGGTAATGTGCTTTCTTGGGGTGCTGCGGGAAAAAAAGGTTTTAAGGGTACTAGAAAAGGAACACCTTTTGCTGCACAAATGGCTGCTGAAGATGCAGCAAAAAAAGCACTTGAATTTGGTATGAAAACTATAGCCGTTTTCGTTAAAGGTCCCGGACCCGGAAGAGAAACTGCTATTAGATCAATTCAAAATGCTGGAATAAAAGTTATTTCAATAAAGGATGTAACTCCTTTGCCACATAATGGTTGTAGACCACCGGCAAAGAGAAGAGTTTAGAGGTATAAATTGTCAAGATATACAGGACCAACAACAAAATTGTCAAGAAGGGAAGGCCAGGAGCTTTTCCTAAAAGGCGATAGATCTTATTCGGACAAAGCTGCTAGGAGATTAGATGTCAAACCTGGTCAAGCACAGTCAAATTTTAGGCAAAAATATTCTGAATATGCAATTAGATTAAGAGAAAAACAAAAGCTTAAAAGAATTTTTGGTCTAACAGAGAAGCAGTTTAGAAACAACTACATAAAAGCTTCCAAACAAGACGGTGTTACAGGAGATAATCTTATCTCAAACCTAGAAAGAAGATTAGATAATGTTGTTTACAGGCTTGGTATGCTTAGCTCTAGAAGTGAAGCAAGGCAATATGTTAATCACGGGCATGTATTAGTTAACAATAAGAAGGTTGATATTCCATCATATATCATTTCTTTGAATGATATTGTTGAGTTAAAAGAAAAGATTAAAGACAATATAAGAGTTAAGAGTTCAATTGAATCAGTAGCTAGGAGAGGAGTTCCTGACTGGTTGGAGTTGAATCCAGAAAAAATACATGGGACGATTAAAAGGTTACCTAATAGGGAAGATTTTAAGCAACCTGTTGACGAACAATTAATTATTGAGTTTTACTCAAAATTATAGGAGAAATAAATGGAATTTCAGATGAACTGGCTTGGTCTTCATAGACCAAAATCTATTCAGATTGATCAAAAGTCAAGAACTGATAGTTATGCTAAATTCACGTGCCAACCTTTAGAGAAAGGTTATGGTGTTACAATCGGTAATACTTTAAGGAGAATACTTCTTTCATCTCTACAAGGTCCTGCCATTACAGCAATTAAGATGGAAGGTGTAATGCATGAATTCTCTACAATTCCAGGTGTTACAGAAGATGTAACAGAAATTGTTCTAAATCTTAAGCAATTAAAGTTAAAGATGCATACTTACGAGAAACAAGAGGTATCACTTAGTGTTTCCGGAGAAGGTCAAGTTAAAGCTTCTGATATTCAACTTAATCAGAATATTGAAATCGTAGATCCTGATCAATATATTGCTACAATGTCAGATGGGGCAAAGCTCGATATGATTTTGACAATTGAAATGGGAAGGGGCTATGTTCCAGTAGAGTCAAGAGATGAAAATTCAGATCATACTATAGGAGAAATTCAGTTAGACGCTATTTATTCTCCAATAGTTAAAGTCAATTATGGAATTACTAGTGCTAGGGTAGGTAGAAGAACAGATTTTGAGAAGCTTACATTAGAAGTTTGGACAAATGGAACAATTACAGCTGAAGATGCAGTAGCTTATTCATCAAAAATAATAAAAGAACAATTCACAGTATTTATTAATTTCAACGAAGAAGAAATAGATGCAATTCCCGCTATAGAAGACATTAAAGAAGAGATTACTGGTGGAGAAGACGTATTGTTTACGAAAGTAGAAGATTTGGACTTCTCAGCCCGTTCATTAAATTGTTTAAGTAAGGCGAATATTAAGTTCCTTGGAGATTTAATTCAATTAACCGAAGATGACCTTTTAAATTTGGAAAACTTTGGTAAACGTTCTCTTTATGAAGTACGAGATGTTGTAGCATCGTTTTCATTAAAATTAGGCGAAGACATTAATAGAGACTTATATTTTGAACAAAGAAAGAAAAAAGAAGAAACCGAAGTAAGCGAAGAAGGTTAATTTTATGCGACATAGAGTAAGAAAAGGTAAGTTAGGACTTAAAACTGAGCATAGACTGGCTTTGCTCAGGAATTTATGTACTGAACTTTTCAGACATGGAAGAATTACCTCGACAGATGTAAAAGTAAGAGAATTAAGAAGGTTCAGCGAAAAAATTATTACAACTGCCAAGACAGATTCTGTTCATGCCCGAAGATTGGTTAATACTAAAATTAAGGACAAAGAAATTCTTAAAAAATTATTTGAGGTAATAGCACCCGCATACTCTCAGAGACCAGGAGGGTATACTAGAATTGTTAAATTAAATTTTAGGAGGGGAGATGCCGCCCCTGTTTCTCTTATTGAATTAGTAGGCATGCAGGTTCCATTTGTTACTAAACAGCCAATTGATTCACCTGAGTCAAAATTAGAAGATAAGACTGAATCAAAAAAGGTGGAATAATTCAATGACTAACAATATTGGACTGATTCTCGATCCAAAATCATTTGATAATTTAAAATATGTTGCTGTTAAAGCGGAACAGAATGGATTTCATTCATTGTGGGTTACAGAGTTATATAGAAGTTCATTTGAGCAACTAAGTTATTTGGCGTCTATTACCAATACTATAAGTTTAGGATCAGCTGTAACGCTAGCTTTTACTAGAAGCCCCCTTGTTACAACAATTTCAGCATTAGATATTGATGAAATTTCTAAAGGCCGATTAATACTAGGATTAGGCTCTGGAGCTATTAATACTAATCGTAAGTGGCATAATTCACCACTCTTTGACAAACCCACAGAGAGAATGGGAAGTTTTTATCAATTATTTAGAAAAATAGAGGAGTCTCTACTTAATCGTTCAGATTTGATTTATAAAGATGAATTCTATGATTTATCAATTAAATCCTTTAGAAGACCTTTTGAACCCTTTAGAAAGCAAATACCGCTATATTTAGCAGGGATTGGTCCAAAGATGACTAATTTATCAAGTGAAACTTTTAATGGCTATATTGGGCATGTTGTATGCTCTATGGAATATCTAAAAAATGATATAGTTCCTCATTTTGTTAGGAACAAATCCCAAGCAAGTTTAACCTCAATTGTTTTGTGTTCAATAAATGAGGATAAGAAGAAGGCAATTGATGATGCTAAGGGCACGATTGCTTTCTATGCCACAGTTAAAGCTTACTCCAAACCTTTTGTAGATTTGGGTTATGAAGAAAATGTAGAGAAGATTAGGAATGCTTTCTTTGATGTTAGAAATAAAAAAAAATACAATAATAACAAAGAAGAAATTATAAAGAATGTGTCGGATGAAATGGTTACTGACTTTGCTATTTGTGGTTCAAGAGAAGAGGCAAAAGAGAAGATTCTGGAATATCAAAAGATTTTATCTTTTCCAATTCTAACTGCTCCACATTATTACCTAGACGAAACTACTGTGAGATATTATCAGGATCAAATACTTGAAACTTTTAAGATTTCATAACAATGTAAACAGTGACTAGACCAAAATTGTATTGAACATTCTCCATAACTTTAAAATCATTAAATTCTAGTATTTTATTCATCTCATCTTTAGAATAGAATCCCTCGATTGAATCTGCTAAGTACTTATATTCATTAAATTTAGAAAAAAGTAATCCTATGAATGGGATTATCCAATGAAGATATATCTTATATAATTGCTTAATTATTATAGTCTCATTCTTTGAAAATTCCATAATCATTAAGATTCCATTTTTTTTAAGGACCCTTCTTATTTCTGTAAGGCTTTCATTGACAGATTTAGTATTTCTAATTCCAAAGGTAATAGTAGCAAAATCAAAGAATTCATTCTCAAAAGGCATATCTTCGCAGAATCCCTGGATAAAATTAATATTCTTATTAACATTCTTCTTTCTGGCAAGATTAAGCATGTTGTTGCTTGGGTCATATCCTGTAATTGCGACATTAGGGTACTTACCTTTAATTTTAATAGCGATATCACCAGTGCCTGTTGCAATATCAATGACATTTCCAGAAAATTTTCTCAATTTTACAAAGTCCGACTTCCATTTCTTATGAAGCCCAAAACTGATAAGTTCATTTACAATATCATAGTTACTCGATATTGAATCAAATGTTTTTTTTGTATCAGGCATTAAATTTTATTTGATATTCTAGATGCTAGCTCAATATTCCCAGCGGTCATAATATGAACTCCATCGAGATTTTTCTTATAAGTACCAAGTAATTTGGTAAGGTATTCTGTCGATTCTTTTAAGAAGCTACTTTCTCTTGTTTTCCTCAAAAGATTAAAAAGATCATTGTCCTTATTAATACCATCAATCTTACTATTTAGGTTTTTGAAAGTTCTAATATTATTAATAGGGAATATTCCAGCTAGTATTTTACAATTTGCACGTTCTGACAATTTAGATAAGTTAGCAAAATCTTCTTCAGAGTATAGAGGTTGAGTAATTAAAAAATCTGATCCTATATTTTCCCTTTTATCTAAAATTTTAACAATTTTTTCGTAAGGCAAGTCAATATTTAAAGTAGAACCTATATTGATACTAGGCTTAAAATTTATATTACTATTCGAGTAATCTTTACCTTTTCTTAGTTTATTGACCAACGAGATAAGTTCATTTGTTGTTAGTTCGAAGACTTCTTTGGATTTTTTACTATTACCAACGGATATCCTATCTCCTTTAACAAGCAACAACTTATCTATTCCCATACCAAGGGTACCTAGAATGTCACTTTGTAAAGCGAGACTGTTCTTGTCTCTGGTTGAGAAATTTACAATTAATTTTTTTGGACTTATCCCTTTTCTGATTAAATTATGGCTGAAAGCAATAGGGGATATTCTTAAGTTCGCCATTGGTGAACAAGCGATATCCAAGAAGTCAAAAGATTTATTGTATTTTACTATTTTATTTAATAATAAATTATCAATTTTGTACCTTGAAGGTATAATTTCAATAGATTTTATAAATTTTTTTTTAATCAATGTAGCCTACAATATTATGTTTAGATTTATTTTTATAATACTTATTTTCTTTTCTCATATTGCAGTATCTTCCGCAGATATTGTTAAGAAAGATTATAACTTACTTAATAATAAGTTGACAGTGGTTATTGATTCTGGAAATCCAACAGACGAAGTATTCAAAAAGATAGCTAAGACCTTAAACTATATTGAGTCAATACTTGATCCATCTAATTCAGATTCTTTTGTTAACAAGTTCAACAATTTGGAGAAGAATTCTGAAATATTAGCTCCTGATTTGTTTGTTGATGCTTTTAGAATTATGCTTGATTACAACAAGATTACGAAGAAATCCTTTGATCCTACAACATTTTCTCTTCTGAGTACTGGTTCTTCTTTAGAAGGAGTAAGGAGTAGATTAAAGAGTGATCTGTTTGTTAAGTGTATGGATATTCAGAATATAGAGGTTAAAATTACAAATGTTTTTTCAAAGAAATATGCATGTACAAAAGTCTCGTTTGATTCTATTATAGATGGGATTGTTGTACAGAACATAAAGTATACCCTTGAAACACTTCAAATTAATTCTTATTCTATAAAATTTGGTAATACCTTTTATGCGAGAAATTTTAATAGTTTAAGCAATGAGTTTGATTTGCAAACTAAAGGTACACTTGACGCTGCAAGAGTTAGACTAAAAGTTTTAGATAGCTATTCATTTCTTGTTAACAGTAATGATAAAATTAAAACATATAATATTAATTTGAAGAAAAGTCAGATTTCATTAAATAATGATTTTTTTGTCATTGTTGCATCAAATTCTCCTGTTAATAATTCTATTCTTGCAAACTCATTGAACTTAGTTGATTACTCAATTTTTTCAGAAGACCTTTATAGTAAAAAGATTCCATTAATTATTGTATATAAAGATAATGGAAAATATATTGTTAGATATAGCAAGTCTTTTGAACCTTTTTTCGATAATAGAACTAGAGATTAAGTTTTTCTTTTATGTAATCGGGGTTAATAGATATTTCATCTTCAGACAATCTACTTTCATGTATAAGCTCTAAATCAGAAATTATTCCATTAATTTTATTGTTAAATTTTTTAAACTTCACAGCTTGGATTGGAGTTTTACCTTCTAAAACCTCTAGCTTTGTATTAAGCCATATCTCCGAAACCTCGATATTTTCAATTTTATCGGTCATGTAAGGAGCAAGCTTTAATAAAGTTTTATCTAGAATAGTATTATTAAAGTTGTTAAATATTACCTTTTTTTTGTATAGTTCAATGCTTGCAAAAATTAATGATTCTTTATTGTAATATTTAAATAAATAGAAATCTTTAGAATCATCACTTAATAGTTCAAAGTCTTTAGTTTTTTCGATTTTCTTATATAATCCGTTAAAATCTAAGACTGTAAATACTTGTTTTTCTTTAGTGTCACAAGCGAGTTCTCTGGAGCGATTTACAAGCCTATTAATCTTTTTTTCTATAATATAAAAGTAATCCTTGCATGAAAAGTCTTTTTTTTCTGTGTTTTTCTCTATAACTTCAGATATTGAATTATAAATAAAATCTTTATAGTTTTCATTGTAAGCTATAATGTGACCAATTGTTACTGGTGGTTCTTGATCTATAATTCTTAAGGATATTAAAGATGAATCTTCTGGAATAATTTCACCTAAATTTATTTCATATATTTTCCTGTTAATTATGTCTTCTAGTCTATAGTTCTCATCTGACAAATTAGTGTATTTATATATACTCCTGTAAGAGTTTATATAATTAGAAGTTATTTTATTCTTATTTTCTTCGTAGTACATTGAAACCAACGATTTTTCAGTTGTAATTAGTTGATAGTCATAGATAAACCAGTCTAAAAAAGTCAAATAGTTATCGTGAGACTCAGTTAGTTCAGAAAATTCTTTAGTGAAGTATTCGTTTTGATTCCAAATAAAGAATGCTTCATTGATTTCATTTTTTAAAAATTTAGACTTAGCAAAATTAATTAATTCTTGATTGATTTTATCCAATTTTTTAATACTCAATCTTTAAGACCTCCATACTAAGCATTAACCGGCATCCTTTTTGTTTCTTCTAATTCTAAGAGTCCAAAATAATATTGAAATAAATAAAATGAATGGCGGTGTAATCCATAGTATTAAACCGAAACCTTTAAGTGGAGGCTTTGCTAAAATTGTATCACCATATTGATCAACAAAATATTCTAATATCTCTTCTTTAGATTTTCCTTCAGCTGTCTTGATCTTAACTACCTCTTTCATTGATATTGCTAGTTGGGAATTAGATTCAGCAACGGTCTGACCTTGGCAAACAGGACACATTAGTTCGTTAGATATTTCATAAATAGTATCTTCAGATTGAGAATGTTGAGACGAAAGTATTAAAAATAGTAGGCATAAAAAAACTCTAATATTTAAGGCTTTCATTTATACCTCTTACTAGTATTTCTTGATTAATCTTACCCATATATTTAAATAAAATTTTATTATCTTTCACAAAATAAGTTTCAGGGACACCCATAATGCTAAACTTTACTGATATAGTATTTTTATTATCAAAAAGAATTTTAAAGAAGGGTTTGTATTTTAGGTAAAAATCAACAGCTTCTTTCTTCTTGTCGAAAATATTAATACCAAGAAGCTGAACATCTAGATTTTTTATTAGTACCATTTCTTGAAATTTATTTAATTCAGACATTTCTTCTATACATGGCCCACACCAGGATGCCCAGAAGTTTACTATGTTTAACCCTTTCATTTTATCTAAGGTAATAATCTCAGAGTTTTTTTCACCATCTATAATAGTCATCTCTTGGGAGATCTGTAATTCTTTCATAATAGGTATGAACCCAGCTTCCCTAATTGAGGAAATATTAACAATTTGTTTTTTCTTAATCTCTATTGGTTCTTGAGCAGAAACATTAACAAAAAAGAAAGAAAAAAAGAGTAGGTAACTTAATTTAAATATAAGTCTCATTTTAGAAAGTCTGAGGCTCAACACCCGCCATTTTTTCTAGTCTAGTTTTGTACTCATCAAGATTTATTTTTTTTCTTGCTACCCCAGTTTCTATAGCAGCTTTTGCAACAGCATAAGATTCCCAAACTAAAATTCTAGGATCAAATGGAGAAGGTACTATGTAGTCCTTACCAAATACAAGCTTATCTCTTTTGTGCTTCTTTGCTATTTCAGGTCCTGCTCCAAGTTTAGCTAATTTAGCCAAAGCCATTGAAGCGGCGACTTTCATTTCTTCGTTTATATTAGTTGCAGCAACATCTAGAGCACCTCTAAATATAAAAGGAAATCCTAAAACATTATTTACCTGGTTGGGGTAATCTGTCCTGCCGGTGGCCATTATGATATCTTTTCTTGCGTCAAATGCATCTTCAGGAGAAATCTCTGGATCTGGATTTGCCATTGCGAAGACAATAGGATTATCATTCATTTCCAATAACATTTCTTTAGATACAACATTACCTACGGAAAGACCAATAAAAACATCCCCACCTTTAAAAGTATCAGCTAAAGTTCGACATTCTGTTTGAACAGCAAACTCCTCTTTTTGTTTGTTTAGCCCGTCTCTTCCTTTATATATAACGCCTTTACTATCACACATTAGTATATTCATTGGATTAGCACCTAAGGTTATAAATAGTCTAGCGCAAGATATTGCTGATGCCCCCGCACCATTAATATTTATTTTAATTTCCGCCATTTTTCTTCCCGTAATCTCAACAGCATTAACAAGACCAGCTCCAGAGATTATAGCAGTTCCATGTTGGTCATCATGGAAGACAGGTATATTCATTTTTTCTTTCAATTCGTCTTCTATTCTAAAACACTCTGGGGCCTTTATATCTTCCAAGTTTATTCCACCAAAAGTTGGCTCTAAGAGTTCAACAGTTCTTATGATCTCATCTACATCCGTCGTTTTAATTTCAATATCAAATGCATCGACTTGTGCAAATCTCTTAAATAGAACTGCCTTTCCTTCCATGACAGGCTTACTAGCCTCAGGGCCAAGATCTCCTAAACCTAGGACTGCAGTACCATTTGAAATTACAGCAACAAGGTTACCTTTATTTGTATATTCGTATACTTTCTCAACATCTGCATGAATTTCTTTACAAGGTTCAGCAACCCAAGGAGAATATGCTAAAGATAAATCTTCTTCTGTCTCACTAGGTTTTGTAATTTTGGTTTCAATTTTACCTTTAGGAAAGCTCGAATGATACTCAAGTGCTTCCTTTCGCTTTAATTCTATATCTTTTTCATCAGTCATATTAAAACTCCTTATATACTATAGGCTATCAGCAATAATCATACCTAAAAAGAAATGTTAATAATAGTTTTTTTGAGCCAACCTTTAATCTATAAAATTCAGAGTTTTTTGAATATATATAGTTAAAATATAAATCTTGTTTTTGAAAACCAAATATCCAAACAATATAAGTATTATCCCCATTAGTGGTGAGTAATATTTTAAGAAAAATGTATTATTTTTAAAAGTTGTTAGTATTTTTTTCATTCCTAAACTTCCAATTATAAAAGGTATTCCTAATCCTATAGAATAAAGAAGAAGCATTATTGATGAATGTTTAAAATTACCCTCAACACTAGAATAACTTACTATTGAGGCCAATATAGGTCCTACACATGGAGTCCATGCAAGTCCAAAGCAAAGTCCTAGCATTATTGGTTTGACAGAGCTGGAGGTAATAACATTGAAGTTCTTATTGAGGTTTTCAAATTTGAAAGAGAATAGATTCAAAAGACCAAGAACCATAATTAAAGTTCCGGATATTTTTAACAGACTGGCTTTATTAATATTTAAAAAGATTCCTATTGAGGTAGCAGTTAGACCTAGTAAGACAAAAATAGAGCAGAAGGAGAATACGAATATCAAGCTTCTTGCTAGCAGGGCAATTTTTGACTGTTCCTTGCTTTGAATAGAATTACTTAATGTTGTTAGATAAACTGGAAAAAGCGGGAGTATACATGGTGAAAAGAATGAAATAAGCCCAGCTGTTAGAGATAAGTAATAGTCAGTTAAGTTATACATATATAATGTTTTAGATTATACAGTTTATTTAAGATTAGTTATAATAAATCATGTTAAAAATATATAAAACAAAAAATACCAAGATATCCTCGACAATTTATATTCCTGTATTTATGAGTTCTTTTAATGATTTGAAATTTTTAGAATCTCAAATCGGAGTAAAATTCCTAACTAGATTGAAAAGCTCTAATTATAGTGGAAATTTCATGGAGAAAATAAGTTTTGAAATAATAAATAACTCCAATGCTTATACTCTAAACTTTCTTGGTTTGGGTCCAAAGAAAGAACTTGATGAGGAAAAGGTTTTCAAAGCTTTTTCTTACTTTGCCTATTCAAGAGTTAAATCTAAGATAAAAATTAAAGATTCGACTCTAATATATCCCAAATCCTTTAATAGAAATTTAGCGTCTCTTTCAATTCAAGGTTTATTTAATGGTTTTTATTCTTTTGATAAGTATAAGACCAAGAAAGACAACCTCTCAGTTTTCAAGATAGGGGTCCAAATTGACTCTATATCAGATACTCAATTTGCATCTATAGTTAGAAATGCTGATTATATTTTTTCTGGAGTAAATTTGACTAAAGATTTAATAAATGAACAGCCTCAAATACTTACACCAGCTGAATTGGCATCGCATGCAAGACTAATTGGTAAGGGAAAAAATATTAATTGCACTATCTATGGTAAGAAGGAAATTCTTAAGAAAAAGATGCTTGGAATATGGGATGTTGGAAAAGGTAGTGTTAATGAGCCTAAATTTATACATTTAACCTATAAGTCAAAATCATCTAAGAAGAAGAATAAGAGAATTGCTCTTATTGGTAAGGGTGTGACCTATGATACCGGAGGTCTTTCGCTTAAACCTGCAGATTCTATGCTAACTATGAAAATGGACATGGGTGGAGCTGGTTGTGTTTTAGGTGTTTTTAAAGCTTTAGCAAAATTGCAACCAAAAAATATAGAAGTTCATGGCCTTATTCCATCTGTTGAGAATATGCCTGGACCAAATGCTTATAAACCTGATGATATAGTTAAAGGTCTTTCAGGAAAGACAATAGAGGTTATTAACACTGATGCTGAAGGTCGAGTAGTTCTATCTGATGCAATTGAGTTTGCAAATAAGTTAAAAGTTGATGAGATGGTCGATTTGGCGACTCTTACAGGCGCTTGCATGGTAGCTCTGGGTAATTATACGGCTGGGGTTTTTTCAAATAGTGATAAATTAAAAGAAAAGCTTCTTGTTTCTTCTAAAGTTTCAGGTGAAAAGATGTGGCACCTTCCTTTAGACGAAGAGCTAAGACCAGATATAGATAGTCATATAGCAGATATTAAAAACTCTGCATCAACAAGATATGGTGGAGCAACAACTGCCGCAATGTTTCTAGAGTTTTTTGTAGATAAAAATATCCCATGGTCTCACATTGATATTGCCGGACCAGCTTACATTGAAAAGAATAGGGGATGGTGTTCTACAGGATCTACAGGATTTGGAGTCAGGTCTTTAATTAGTTATCTAAACCTTGGTTAACCACTTGGCATACTTGCTACTTGATGCTTTTACTATGTTTTCATATTCTTTTTGAATAAGTCTTGTTATCTTGCCGGGCTTACCGCTGCCAATTTTTCTATTATCAACTTCTCTTACAGGTGTTATCTCTGCAGCAGTTCCGGAAAGAAATACTTCATCTGAGATATACAACTCATCTCTAGTAAACCTTTGCTCCTTAACAGTGATGTTGTTGTCCTCAGCTATTTTGATTACACAATCTCTTGTTATCCCCTCAAGTACAGTCGTTATAGGTGTAGTCTTAATAAAACCATTTCTAACTATGTATATATTCTCACCTGTTCCCTCAGAAATATATCCGTCATTATCAAGCATTATCGCCTCATCGAAACCAAGCTGTATAGCTTCTCTTTTTGCAAAAACAGAATTAATATAGTTCCCTGAAATTTTAGACTTTGTCATGAATGAATTTACACCCATTCTAGCAAAAGAAGATATTTTTGCCCTTATTCCTTTTGATATTCCACTTTTACCTAAATAGGTTCCCCACTCAAAAGCTGCGATAATAATATTAATTTTATTTTTACCAGGGTTTATACCTATGGATCCATCACCAATAAAAGCTAAGGGTCTTATGTAACAATCTTTAAGTTTATTTTTCTTTATAAGTTGAACAGTGGCTTCTTCTAGCTGTTTTTGAGAATAAGGTAACTTTATAAGCGAAACCTTGGCAGAATTGAAGAAACGAGTGTAATGCTCTTTAAGTCTGAAGATGTAGGACTTAGAATCTCTGCTAGAATATGCTCTTATCCCTTCAAAAATACCAGAACCATAATGTAGTCCATGACTGAGCACATGAGTAGTTGCACTATCCCAGCTTACGAACTTCCCGTTATACCATATATACTTAGATTTTTTCATAAATTAATACATTCTATTCTCTTACAATAACTATATTTGTCAAGTGTGAATAATATTATTAATTTTTAGATAAGAATTCAAAGAAAATATGTTATTTTGTTTTTATGAAAAATATCTTATTTATAAATCATTCAATAAGAGATGGTGGACCAGGTAGAAGCTTATATTACCTTCTTAAGCACTTTGACTATCAAGGCTTTAACGTTAATGTCTTAATACCAGATAGAAAAGTTTTTTCTAGTAATATTGAAAGGGATAAATTAAAAGTTAATCAAATTATAAATAGTAACTTCCCTGAGAATTTAAAAAGACAGAATTTTAGATATAAAAATAAACCTTTCTCTATTCTTCCAGTTGATATAGTTGTCAACCTTTTTAGACTTATTTTCCTTATGTTTGATTTAAAAAAAGATTTAAAAAAAAATCAAATTGACGTTATTTACTGTAATGGGACTCTAGCCAAGTTCTTTGGTGCAATTCTAGGTTCTTACTATTCGTTAAAAGTTATTTGGCATGTGAGAAATTATCAAAAAAATATTTTTCTTTCTTTTTTTCTTAATTTTTTATCCTCTTTTTCTTGTGTAAAAAAAATTATATGTGTTTCTGAATCAACAATGTCTCAATTTAGGGATAAAAATAAATGTATTGTTATTAACAATGGTGTGGATACTGAAGAATTTAATCCTAAAAGTGTTGAAAAAAAACTAAGGTCAGAGTTCAATATTGATAAGAATAAAATAATAATAGGAACCGCTGGTAGAGTTGTACCAAGAAAAAGATTCGATCATTTTGTAAATATTGGAATTGAGATTTTTAAGAAGTATAAAAAAAATTGTGTTTTTGTTCTAGTTGGAGACACACCTTCTTATTTTGATCAATCTTTAATGAAGGATTTAAAGTTAATGGTTTCAAAGGAAAATCTGGAGGATAAAATTATTTTTACTGGCTATACAGATAGAGTTGAATCTTATATCTCAGATTTTGATATATTTTTTATTCCGTCTATGTATGAAGATCCTTTTCCTAGAGTTGTTGTTGAGTCTATGTCATTAGCTAAACCTGTAGTTGGATATAATATTGGAGGAATAGGGGAAGCAATAGATAATAAGGTTAATGGTTTTTCTTTTAATTTAGATGATTCTAATTTAATTAAGTCAATCCTTGAATTGATTGAGAATGAGGATTTAAGGATACAAATGTCTTTTGAAGCAAGAAAGAAAGCTGTTAATTTTTATGATTCTAGAATAATAGCATCTAAAATAATTAATCAAATTAAATTACTCTTTTCGTGAAGTCCTATATGATACTCTTAAACTTATTCCGTCCAGATTAAATTCGTTTCTTATAGACTTTTCAATGAACCTTCTGTAGGTATTGGGTATACCCTTCGCAAAATTACAAAATAATATAAATGAAGGTACGTCACTTTTAGACTGAGTAGCATAGTACATTTTCAACCTTCGACCTTTATTCACAGGTGCAGTAGATTTTAGAATTAAGGCCTTTAGGTACTTGTTCAGATTATTGGTGTTTATTTTGCTTTTCTGTGATTCATATATTGAGTCAATAAGATTATATAATCTATCTATATTCTTAGATTTAAGAGCAGATATAACTAGGACTAATGCATAATTAATTTCTGTTAACATTTCAAATAAACTTTTTTTAATCATCGCTTCATTTTTTAATTTTTCTGGTATCAAGTCTGACTTGTTCACAGCTATTATTATTCCTTTATTGTTCTTTTTTATTAAGCTTGCTATTTTTAAATCTTGCTTAGTAGGTCCAAGTTCAGCATCTATTATTAGAACAACAATGTCACATTTCTCTATTGATCCTACAGCCCTACTTGTAGAATAGTACTCAACGTCTTCGTTTACTCTTGATTTTCTTCTTAATCCTGCAGTATCAATAAAAATATAAGTTTTTCCTTTATTCTCTATACTAAGGTTGACAGTATCTCTAGTCGTTCCTGGTATTTCACTCACCATAGCTACTTCCTGCTCTGCTAAGGAATTAATAAGTGTAGATTTACCTGCATTTGGTTTTCCAACAATCGCTATTTGTGGAATTTGATTCCTATCATAATTTTCATCTTTTAAGGAAGAAAATCTTCCTACTAGTCTGTCTCTTATGCTTCCTATATTTCTATCGTGCTCAGCTGAAATTTCAACAAAATCTTTAATACCAAGCTTGAAGAATTCAGATTTGTTTTCATCAGTCTTTTTATCGTCAATTTTATTTATTACTGTAATGAAATCTATTTTTTCCTTCCTGATTATATTCAGAATTTCTCTGTCTTCGTTCTGAAGACCGGACTGTCCGTCAACCATAAAGATTATTAAATCTGAATTTTTAATTGTCGACAAAACTTTCTTCTTTATTAAAACAGGGTAGTGATCTTTCTCATTGTCGAAGCCTCCTGAATCTACAATATAGAAAACTTTATCGTCTATTTCGAGCCTTTCTTTTATTAAATCTCTAGTGCTTCCTGGCTCACTGAAAACAATAGACTTTCTTCTTGCCAGCAAGCGATTAAACAAAGTAGATTTACCTACATTCGGTCTACCAACTATTGATATTAATGGTATCATCAAAAAATGCCTCTCTATATAAACGATTCTAATATTAAAATCAAAAGTATCAATAAAACTCTATTGAGAAAAACTTTAATAAGAACTATGACTTATCTTAACATTGAAAAGAAGCATATTGATATAACTTTTATCGGTAATTCTAAAATGAAAAGTCTAAATTTAGAATATAAAAAAGTTAATAAGTCTACTGATGTTTTGTCATTCTTAATTGCAGGACATGATAAAGCTTTACTTGGCGAAATCTTTATCTGTTTAGATTATGCAAGGAAGAACTGCCTTAAAAATAAGTATTCCCTAGCAAAAGAAGTCAAAATTCTTTGTATACATGGAGTTCTCCATCTCTTAGGATATGATCATGCTGAAGTAGATGATGAGATATCTATGTTTGAGCTTCAAGATGATCTATATAATAGATTTAAGTAGAAGTAGTTACATCTTCTTGGATTTCTTTCTCGTATGATTCAAACTCTTCTATATTAGGTAAGTCTTTTATAGTATTCAGGCTAAATACCTCTAGAAATAAGTCTGTTGTAGAATAGAGATATGGTCTTCCAGGGACTTCTTTTTCCCCGATTACTTTAATCAGTTCTCTATCAGTTAAAACGCTTATAGCACCTACAGAATCAACTCCTCTAATCTTATCTATTTCAATTTTAGTCACTGGCTGCTTCTTGGCTACTATTCCAAGAACTTCTAAGCCTGCTCGACTAAGGCGGTATGGCTTTTTATTTATATACTCAGTTAGTAAATCTTTAAATTCCTGTTTGGTTCTAAATTGGTAACCATTCGCAACTTCTTGAATCTTGATTGAGCTATCACGAATTTCCCAATCTGCAATAAGTTCCTTTATATTTTCTTTTACAATAGTTAAGTCTTCCTTCAGAAAGCTCGCAATTTCTTTTAATTTAACTGGATTTTCTGAGATAAATATTATTGCTTCGATTTTATTCTTTAAACTGTCCATTTTTATTATCCTTATATTCGAATTGGATTTCAGTATCTTTGTTTAGGATATTTAAGAATCCTTCTTTAATCATATCTAAAATAACTAGAAAGCTAACAATTACATTTTCTCTTCCTAAACTGATTTTAAATACATCATTAAATTTTAGTATTTTTTTTAGCTTAAAGTCATCTATAATTTCTAATTTTCTTTCATTCTGATTAACAGAGTCTTCTTCGATCTCAATGTCTGGTGGCTCTCTATAGTTCTCTAATGATAAGACTTTCTTTACAGAAGTAACCAATCTCCATATGTCAGTCTTTTGTACTTCCCATAAGGTGTTTGATCTTAAGCTTAAATCCTCAGGTCTTTTAAATGTATCCCTATTTAATAGTGACCTCTCCTTTAGATTTTCTGAAAATGCACGATATTTCTTGTATTCTTTCAACATTTTAACTAAATCCATTTCTGGCTCTTCTATTTCCTCTTCTTTATCTTCCAAAGGAAGGAGGGATCTAGATTTTAATCTTGCTAACTCAGCAGCTATAACAAGATACTCTCCTACATCATCAAAGTTAAACTCGTTTAATAGTTCAACATACTCAAGGTATTGAGCTGTAATTTGAGTTAATGATAGTTCATGAATATCGAGATCATTATCTCTTATTAAATTAAGCAATAGGTCTAATGGGCCTTCGAATATATCTAGCTTGACAGACTTGAAGTTCCGTACAGTTTCCTTACTCAATTCTCACCATGACAATCATTCTTTTATTTTAAACCTAATATTTCTAAAATTATAGATAGAGGAGTAAAAATTATTTGTGGATAAATATTAAACAAGATAACAATTACTAAAAACCCATAGTTTCCATATTTGAAGATGAATTTTCTATAATTATAGGCCATTTTGTCAGACAAGAAGCTGTAAATAATATTTGAACCATCAAGTGGTGGAATAGGTAAAAGATTAAATAATGCAAGAAGAATATTAATCATCGATACATACCTAAAGATAGAACTTAGTAGGCTTGTAGTTTCGACCAAATGGAAAGCTATAAGGGATATGCTTGCTATAATTATATTAGACAAAGGCCCGGCCAAGGCTACAATATACATACTTCTTCTCTTGTTTATGAGATTGTTTTCATTCACAGGTACTGGCTTCGCCCATCCAACTTTAATTATAATAAGCATTAATATGCCTAGCAAATCTAGGTGCTTTAATGGATTTAGTGTTAATCTTCCTTGATCTTTTGCTGTTGTGTCACCTAAGACAAGAGCAGCACAAGCATGACTGTATTCATGAATTGTTAATGAAAATACTAAAGTAAGAACTATTATTAATAATTCCATAAATATCCTATAATTTACCTGCTAAAGGGCCAAATTTTTCCAAGATCTTCATTTTCTCTTTTTGTTTACCAATATATCTGCTAGTAGTTTCTGCTGTTGAATGACCTAAGTGATCCCTTACCTGTGAGATAGTTTTCCCACTTCTATGTAAATGTGTTCCAATCGAATGCCTAAGCATATGAGGACTAATTTTAGTATATTTCTTTAAACCTGATTTTATATTACTCAAATTTTGTTCACCTAAGCTAGTTCTTGATATTTTTGTTAGGATATTGTTTATTTGGTGTCTTGACAGAGAACTAGGTTTTCCATTCTTAATAATTCGATAGTTACTAATAAAAAGAAAATCAGTATTTATTTCTTTTCCTACTAAGTCTTTTCGTTCAGTATTAATATAGTCGAATAAATTTTTTATAATAT
>Ga0315339_1000092_pt1 | contig 148630 bp, 142 predicted proteins | sample ASW17metaG_FD_204514 | JGI IMG/M metagenome (GOLD analysis project Ga0315339, IMG submission 204514) | Ammonia-oxidizing marine archaeal communities from Pacific Ocean, United States - ASW #17 | ecosystem: Environmental > Aquatic > Marine > Oceanic | place: USA: California | collected 2016-12-05
TATTGGGCGCACCACTTTTTGATATTATGGCGGGAATAGCTCAGTTGGTAGAGCCCCGGATTGTGATTCCGGTTGTCGCGGGTTCGAGCCCCGTTTCTCGCCCCACTCCTTATTATGGTTTCAAGAGATTTTCAATTAGATAATTTACCCCAGGTGTAACTCACGTGTAATTATCGTGGCTCACACATCAAACGAAATTTAGACTTTTATCGATTGAGTTTGACTTGGTCAACCAAAATTTCTAATTCTAAATTATTGGGCGCAATAAATATTTTTTTTGTTTTTTTATCAAGACCAAAGCCCCATATAAAGTCTTTTTCTCGTTTGTCTTCGTGAAGCAAATACCATTCACCATCTTCTTTTTGTTTCAATAGCCTTATAGTTCCAAAAAAGTCACCAAATAAAAATGATTCTATATCATCCAAATAAACCCCAGCCGTTAAACATCCTGGTCTCTTATTGGTTTCAAAAATTGGAGCTGAAACATCTTCAAACATTAATGGGTCATTTCTCATTCTTATACTTCCCTCAAATACAGGCCACCCAAAATTAACTGGAATACCAGTAGACAAGTCATTCAAAAAATAGACTGCCTCAATAGCAGATCTGCCACATTGTAAAATAAACATTCTATCTTTTGAATCAATAGTTACTCCGTAAGGGTTCCTAATTCCATATGCGATGATTTCTGGTTCTAGTATTAATTTTGAAACGTCTAGTCGGAGAATTTTACCTTTTAGGGAATTTAGATTTTGTGCGAGAATCAAGTCACTTACTCTTAGTTCAGATTCACCCCCATCTCCAACTGATAGGTAAAGTTTTCCAAGGCTATCAAATGTTAAACTGCCACCAAAGCCTCTTTTGATAAACCCTCCAATTTTTATAATATTCCTGACCTTGGTAAAATTCATCGAATATTCATCAACTACTAAAGAGTACGATCCATTAATGTCTTGACTGGTGTAAGAAACATAAACAAGATTGTTTTGTGAGGCAATACCCAATAAACCTCTTTCACTACCACCACCACCAAATGGAAATTGAGCATCAGTATTTAAATCCAAAACAAGTCTTGATTCATTATTTTTCGATTCAAACAGAAAACCCCCCTTGGTAGCTACATACTGCACATCTCCACTTAGATCATATCTAGTAACATTCAGATTTTGTATTTCATTTAACGCTGGCCAATTTGAATTACTTGGATTTTTTATAATTATTTCAATTTTTTTGGCATCTTTAAGTATTGTTCCAGTCAAATCCTTATTGCTAAGATCGACTCCACTCAGAATTGTTCCAGTCAAATCCACATCTCTAAGATTGACTCCACTCAAATCGACTCCACTCAGAATTGTTCCAGTCAAATCCTTGTTGCTAAGATCGACTCCACTCAGATTTGCCCCTGAAAGGTCAGCGAAAGTGAGGATCGTTCCAGTCAAATCCTTGTTGCTAAGATCGACTCTACTTAGAATTGTTCCAGTCAAATCCACATCTCTAAGATCGACTCCACTCAAATCGACTCCACTCAGAATTGTTCCAGTCAGATCCTTATTGCTAAGATCGACTCCACTCAGATTTGCCCCTGAAAGGTCAGCGAAAGTCAGGATCGTTCCAGTCAAATCCTTGTTGCTAAGATCGACTCTACTCAGAATTGATCGAGTCAAATTCTTATTGCTAAGATCAACTCCATCCAGATTTACCTCTTCGCCAAGCTTAGCGAAAGTCAGGATCGTTCCAGTCAAATCCTTGTTGCTAAGATCGACTCCAGTCAGATTGACTCCAGTCAGATCCTTATTGCTAAGATCGACTCCACTCAGATTTGCCCCTGAAAGGTCAGCGAAAGTGAGGATCGTTCCAGTCAAATCCTTATTGCTAAGATCGACTCCACTCAGAATTGTTCCAGTCAAATCCACATTTCTAAGATCGACTCCACTTAGATTTGATTCAGTCAAATCCTTATTGCTAAGATCGACTCCACTCAGATCTGCTCCACTTAAATTTGTATGACGCAGATTTGTTCCACTTAAATTTGAATTAATCAGGTTTGCTTTACTTAAATTTGCATAACGAAGATCAACTCCTTTTAAATCACTTCCTTTAAAATTTCCTTGGGTTAAGTCACAAAAAATGCAGGAACCTGATGACTTAAGTAAAGCTATTTTGTCATCTATATTCCTCATCAAAATAAGATTTTTTAAGGGAATTGCTATTTTGGCAATATTTATTAATTGAATTCTAATAGAAGGCACTTTAACTATCTCTTTAGCCTCCTTAATTATATAATTTTTACTTAATATAAGTAGTAAGGCAAATATCAGAAGAGCTATAAGTGCAAATATTTTTTTACTAAAGTAATTCATAAATTTTGATTTTATAGAAAAGTCTTTATGACAATATGCAACTATCAATTCAAGTACAAAAAAAATAATTTCACACCTAACCCAATTTCCCCGATTGACTAGTTATTTAAAAACACTATAATTAACCCTGGATTGAGTAACCCTGGTATAACTCAAATTGAAAAGATAACAAGATTTGCCCCCTTTCAGCTTTAGCTGGATGCAAGCAACGAAGTTGCGGAGGGATTGTGATTCCGGTTGTCGCGGGTTCGAGCCCCGTTTCTCGCCTCACTTTTTATAAATATAATGACAAGAATTAATCTAGTGCCGCCTGAAGAAATATCTGATCAACATCTGGTTACAGAATATCGAGAAATCTTTATGGTTGGATCGTCATTACAAAGATCTCTTAAATTGCCAAATTGGGAAAAACAAAAGATTTAATCCCTAAACAGTTCACACTAAATAAAGGTCATGTTAAGTTTTTTTATGACAAAGGAAATTATTTATCAAACACATATTTAGAGCTAATCGAAGAGATGCACAGGAGGAATATGAAAACAGACCCTTTAAGAATCTTTAAAAGAGAACAGTAGCCTGATGAACTTTTTAATAACTGGCTTCCAAATATAAATGACTTAAATATTATTCGAGAAAGAATAGCAGAAAAAATCAGCCTTTAAGATGCCTGGTACAGATGGATTGGCAAATAGAAACTTTAAGATGCCTGCAAAATAAAGATTTTCCCATTAATCCAACCGTCCTTCTCTTTCCTTATTTTTACTTCTTGAGACTCAATTAGTTTAAATCCATCAGAAGCAGTCTTTAAAACATACTCCTCTGAATGTGAATATCGTGCACTTTTTAATAAGGAGTAGCTATCGCCAGCCTGGGATTCAACAGAGAAAATGAAAAAGGCATTTTTATTACAACAATCCCTTACTGTTTTAAAAATTGTTGTCAGTTCACCGAGATAAACAAAAACATCCAAAGCAATGAATAAATCGTATTTTTCTGTTGACATGCTCAGGGTATCAATAATATCTCCTACAATTAAATGGTCATAGACTTCTAGCTCTCTTGCTTTGGCTACCATATTTGTTGAAAGATCAATGCCAGTCAGATTCTCACTAATATCCCGTAGTCCTTTACCAGATAAACCTGTACCGCAACCCAGATCAATTACTTTCTTGAATTTATTCCTAGTAGGATCTAGTTTAAGGATTAGTTCTTTCATTAGAAAAGGCAACTTATAATCAAGCTTCTGTACCAAGGAATCATCAAATCTTTCTGCAAAATCATTAAATAGATTCTTAACATATTCTTTTGGTGGTTCTGTACTTTCATTGCCAGTTAATGCATTGAGCATATGTTGTGGCACTGCGTAGTCCGGTTTAATATCGAGTGCTTGTTTATAATATCTAATAGCTTTATCTGGTTGGCCTAAGCTAGCATAGCAGCCGCCACTCATATTGAAGAGTAGTGCATCATTAGGATTGTCTTTTATTAAGGCTTCAAGGGTATCGATTGCATCCAGAATCTGGCCATTAGTAAAAAAGTAAATGACAGAGAGAATTTTATTATTATGTGACTCAGCATAGTCTGGTTTAATAGCTACAACCTTCTTGTAGCTTCTAACTGCAGCATCCAGTTGACCAAGTCTATGGAGTGTGATACCAAGGTTGTAATGCGCCTCAGCATAGTTTGGTTTAATAGAGAGTGCCTTCTCATAGTAACTAATCGCAGTATCCAATTGGCCTAAGTTAGCATACCTGGTACCTCTTATATTGTAGAGTTTATGCTTCATTAGGATAGTCTCTTCTGATCTTAATTCTTTGAAAATTTTATTATTAATATGGAATAAGATTATAGTTCACTTATATCTTTTCTAGATTATTACTTTAACAAGTAACGGATCAAAAAAAGTTCTTATATATTTATAAACAATAGTAGAATACCTATCTCATTGTAACTTAATTAGCCAGATTTTTTATTATGGCTGAATAAAAGATTCTTGTGGGTATACTAAGTTGACTTCAAACAAACCTTTACTATGAAACTATGAGCTCTTATAAGGTATTTAAACATCAAGAAAAGGGGTTTAGAGCAGTTAAATCTGGTTTTGCATGGTTAGCGCCTTTTAATCCTATTTGGCCTTTATTTAGAGGCCTATGGTTGATATTCATTTCATATATTATTATTATTCTTGTTTTAGCTGGGATTGATGTTGAGATCTATGGATTAGATGGCTCCATATTCGATGATATTCAAAATGCTAATAACCTTCAATTGATCTTTTTTATTATTCAAATTATTATTTTCTTAACTCCTGGTTTTAAAGGAAATGAATGGACTTCAAATAATTTACAAAAAAAGGGTTATGTATTTGATTGTTCAATAGAGGCTAAAAACAAAAATGAAGCAATTTCATTAACTCATACTCAAGACTCAGAGAGTAGTGGGTGAAAATAATGAATTTAATGAGTGAATTAGTGCAAAGCCCTTGATGCCAAGCAACATTAGTTTGAAAGCTAAAAAGCTTGGCTTACTTCCTGAAGATTAGTTTTCTTATAAAAGAATTAATAAACCCACAGAAACAACTTTGACTATGATGTATCTGTGGGTAAATTTAAAAAAAATAAATAGAGGGGATTTAATCCCAGAATATTAATGTGTCCACAACAGTAGTTATGACATTCCCTGTTCCAGTAAGCACTGCTTTGGGTATAGCAACAATCTCTTGCGCACATCCACTTGCCAACAAGGCCAAAAGAACTATAAAAAATAATTTTAACTTCATTACTATCTCTCCTAGTTAATAGAAACTCGATTATAAAGTAATTAAATTATTCTGACAATTAAAAATTCCTATAAATACTTATTAAAAAAATCTCAAATTAATTCACAACATAATTATTATCACTATTTTGTTATAATCGTTCCAAATGTCTATTTATGGGTTCAAAATGAATTACTTGTTTAAACTAATAATTTTAACTTTAGGTAGCTTAATTTCGAATATTGCTATTTCAGAAACCTTAGTAATCGATGCTCAGGAAAGGGGTATTAATTCAACTTGTGCATCTTACTTAGGTCAAATTGAAGAATCTTATGGCTTGAATGGCTTGAATATAACTTTTGCTCACCCCAGTGACCCATCTTTGTTGCCATCTCTTCACATTTCTACTAAAAATTATAACAATGGAAGCTCTACATTTTCAGCAACCTTATCTCCGGATGGAGATTATTGCTACCTTTCAACAGTCGTTGTAACTTTGGTTAATAATCAAAGTTGTGGAAAAATTACTTCGCTGAAAAAGGAAGAAAGTCCATCACTCAATGATACAACCTATGTTGATGGTGCATTCACTATACTCACTCCTCCGGACAACAGCTACCAACTAATTCTTACTGTTACTGGAGAGAATGGTTGCACGATGACAGAAACTCGTATGTTATGGCCTGGTAGATAATTCCCTATTTCTAAATCTAGTCTTTTATCAATTTTTTTTTGTCAAGTTATTGATTAATTAATATCATAGAAAATTTATTTAATTCTTTCTATAATGTAATCTTAATAAAATAATTAATAGGAACTAAATATGCAAAGAATATTTCTCTTCTTAGTAACCAACATCGCCATCATGGTTATCCTTAGTATTACATTAAGGATACTAGGTGTTGAAAGTCTTTTAGCGCAAAATGGTAGCGATTTAAATATTAATGCATTAGTCATTTTTTCAGGCCTTTTTGGCTTTGGCGGAGCTTTTATATCGCTAGCTATTTCAAAATGGATGGCCAAAAGAATGACTGGTGCAAAAGTCATTGAACAACCTACTAATAACGTTGAAAAATGGCTTATTGAAACGGTTGAAAAGCAAGCTGGGATTGTAGGTATAAAAATGCCAGAAGTTGCAATTTTCCCTTCACCTCAGATGAACGCTTTCGCTACTGGGGCAAGTAAAAATAATGCCTTAGTAGCTGTATCTCAAGGTTTACTTGATAATATGAATAAGGGCGAAGTGGAAGCAGTAGTAGGCCATGAAATGAGCCATGTAGCTAATGGTGATATGGTAACTCTCACCCTTATCCAAGGAGTCGTTAACACCTTTGTTATTTTCTTCTCTAGAGTTATTGGACATGTTGTTGATAGAGTAATACTAAAGAATCAACGTGGCTATGGAATTGGATATTTTGTTACAACAATCTTTGCTCAAATTGTGCTCTCAATTCTAGCGAGTGTTGTAGTGATGTATTTTTCTAGAAAAAGAGAATATGTAGCTGACACTGGTGGTGCTGATTTAGCAGGGCATGAAAACATGATAAATGCCCTTAAACGTCTAGCACAAAAAGAGCCTGAAGCTCTTCCTGAGCAATTAGCAGCATTTGGAATTGGCGAAAAACCTAAAGCTGGTTGGCGTCAACTTTGGTCATCACACCCACCATTAGAACTTAGAATAGAAGCATTAGAAAAAAGAGCAAATAACTCTAAATAAGATTTTAATGTCTATATCCATTAAAAACCCAGAGCAAATTGAAAAGATGCGTATTGCTGGAAAGCTTGCAGCAAGTGTACTAGAAATGATTGGTGTACATGTGAAAGTAGGTGTAACAACACATAGACTTGATCAAATCTGTCATGATTTCATAGTTAATGAACTTAAAGCAATACCCGCACCACTTAACTATAACGGCTTTCCTAAATCTATATGCACATCAGTCAATAATGTTGTTTGTCATGGGATTCCAGGAAAGAAAAAACTAAAAAAGGGTGACATTATTAATATTGATATAACTGTTATTAAAGACGGTTTTCATGGTGATACTTCTAAAATGTTTATTGTCGGAAAACCAAGCGTTAAAGCTTCTCGAATTTGTAAAGTTACTCATGAATGCCTCATGCTTGGTATTCAACAAGTTAAGCCAGGTATTCACTTGGGTGAAATTGGTAAAGTAATTGGCGCTCATGCTCAAAATAAAAACTGTTCAGTTGTTCGGGATTATTGTGGTCATGGTATCGGATTAGGTTTTCATGAATTACCTCAAGTAATCCACTATGATGATGGAAAAGTTAATCGAAGTCCTATTTTAGAACCAGGAATGACATTTACTATTGAACCTATGATTAATTTAGGGAGTTATGAGGTTATTACCTCGAAGCTTGATAAGTGGACAGTAACCACCAAAGATCGTTCTCTTTCTGCACAATGGGAACACACAATCCTTGTAACTGAAAATGGTTATGAAATTTTAACACTTCGTGAAGAAGAAGAAAATTCTTAACATCAATAGATTAAGCCTTCGAGGTATAAATTGATTAATAAGCTTGTGCTAAAATAACACTTTTTCTAGACTAACATTTTGGTACCGTGAAGCGCTTAAGAAATTATTTCATATCCGGGCTTTTGTTTTGGATACCCCTAGCTTTAAGTGTCCTAGTTATCAAGTTCTTTTTAGAAGTTGTTAATAACTTTGTCCCTGCAAGATTCCTTCCTGAAGCCTTATTGAATCTAGATACTTCAATTCCTGGATCAGGAATACTACTCGTCATAGTAATTATTCTTCTTACTGGTGCATTGGTGACCAATATATTGGGTCGAAAGCTATTAGCACTATGGGAGAGAGCTCTCAATAAAATTCCAGGCTTTAGAAATATCTATAACGTATTGAAAAAAGTTTCATCGACGGTCTTAAATGCCTCAAGTGATAGTTTCAGAAAGGCTTTTTTAGTACAATATCCAAGCAAAGGAATTTGGGTAATTGCATTTCAATCAGGTGATTACAAAGGTCAAGCTGAAGCTCTTATTGGTGAAGAAATTTTAAATCTTTTTGTTCCCACAACTCCTAATCCAACTTCAGGCTTTTTTATTATGGTCTCAAAAAATGACGTATTAGAACTTAATATGAGCGTTGAAGAAGCATTTAAATTAGTAATTTCTGCAGGCGTTGTAACACCTAACACTCTAGACATAAAGGAAAATAAATGAGAACACATTTCTGTGGCGAATTAAACAGAAAAAATATTAAGCAAGAAGTTACCCTCTGTGGCTGGGTTAATAGAAGACGAGACCATGGTGGTGTTATTTTCTTAGATATAAGAGATAAAAAAGGTCTTGCTCAAATAGTAATTAATCCTGAAACTAGCGATACTTTTAAAGTAGCTGAAAGCGTTAGAAATGAATTCGTTCTCAAAATTACTGGTAACGTAATAGCTAGAGCCAGTGAAATGATTAATAAAAAAATCCCTACTGGAGAAATTGAGGTGCTTGCTAGTGAAATCGAAATCTTAAACACTTCAAAACCAATTCCATTTCAGCTTGACTCTTTAGAGACCTCAGAAGAGGTTAGGCTGAAATATCGCTATCTTGATTTACGTCGAACTGAAATGCAAAAAAGATTACGACTTCGCTCTAAAGTAACCCATTTTATGCGTGACTTTATGGATAAAAATGATTTCATAGACATTGAAACACCTTTTTTAACAAAAGCTACTCCTGAAGGTGCAAGGGATTATCTTGTTCCATCAAGAACTCACGAAGGTAGTTTTTTTGCATTACCACAATCTCCTCAACTTTTTAAGCAGCTTCTAATGATGTCTGGCTTTGAGCGCTATTACCAGATAGTTAGATGCTTTAGAGATGAAGACCTTAGAGCAGATCGACAACCCGAATTCACTCAATTAGACGTTGAGACCTCTTTTATGAATGAAGAAGAAATAACATCATTAATGGAGGAAATGGTTAGAGGTCTTTTCAAAGAGGTAAGTAATGTATCTCTTCCTAAACAGTTTCCTTCGATCACATATCATGATGCAATGAAGTTATATGGCGTTGATCGACCTGACTTAAGAATACCTCTTCAGTTGGTTGATATGAATGAGATAATGAAAGGAGTTGAGTTTAAAGTCTTTTCAGGTCCTGCAAACAGTGAAAAAGGTAGGGTAGCAGCACTAAAAGTCCCCGGAGGAGCCTCTATTAGTCGCAAGCAAATAGATGACTATACAAAATACGTAGGTATTTATGGAGCAAAAGGACTTGCTTATATAAAAATTAATGATAATGGACCATCATCGCCAATCATTAAATTCCTTGGAGAAGAAGTAACTAAAAAAGTAATTAGTCTAACTGAGGCAAAAACGGGTGACATTATCTTCTTTGGAGCAGACAAAGCTATAATCGTCAACGAAGCTCTTGGAAACCTAAGAGAAAAGCTGGCTCATGATTTAAATCTATATGATAAAGATTGGGCGCCAATTTGGGTGCTCGACTTTCCAATGTTTGAGGTTTCAGATGATGGTTCCCTGAATGCCATTCACCACCCTTTTACAGCGCCAAGTGTTGACACTAAAACGTTATTAAATGATCCTGAAAATTCGCTTTCGCGCGCTTATGATTTGGTTATTAATGGATCTGAAGTTGGTGGAGGTTCAATTCGAATTCATCAAAGTCATATGCAAAAGACAGTCTTGAAATTACTTGGAATTGATGATAAAGAAGCACGTGAAAAGTTCGGCTTCCTTCTTGATGCATTAGATTTTGGTTGCCCACCTCATGGCGGTATTGCCTTTGGATTAGATAGACTAGTGATGATTCTTTGTAATGTAGAATCAATTCGTGATGTTATAGCATTTCCAAAAACTCAAACAGCGGCATGCCTTTTAACAGACGCACCATCAACTGTTTCTAAATCTCAGCTTAAGGAATTAAATATAAAAGTTAACCTTCCACTAAAAGCATAATAATGAAGATAGAAAGCTCGATTAAGCAAGCCCTTAAAGACAACAACGCAACTCTAGTAGCTCACTACTATGTTAGTGCAGATATTCAAACTCTTGCAGAAGAGACTGGCGGTATTGTCTCTGACTCTCTAGAAATGGCAAGATTTGGACAAAATAGTGATGCAGATACCATTGTCGTTGCTGGCGTTAAATTTATGGGTGAAACCGCTAAAATCCTGTCTCCTGAAAAAAGAGTTCTTGTTATAGATGATCAAGCGACCTGCTCTCTAGACTTATCGTGTCCAATAAAAGACTTTTCTGCCTTTTGTGACCAAAATCCTGATCATGTAGTTGTTGTTTATGCAAATACCTCGGCGGAGGTTAAAGCTCGAGCCGACTGGGTTGTCACCTCAGGCAGCGCACTTAAAGTTGTTAAGCAATTGCACAGTGAAGGTAAAAAAGTTCTATGGGCTCCTGACAAACATTTAGGACATTATGTCCAATCTAAAACTGGAGTTGAGATGCTTATATGGGATGGTGCTTGTGTTGTCCATGAAGAATTTAAAGCCGAGGGTCTTGAAAGACTAATGCAAATTCACCCAGACGCTGGAGTACTAGTCCACCCAGAGTCTCCTAAAGAGGTTATTGCACTTGCAGATGTGGTCGGCTCTACAACTCAACTAATTGATGCTGCTGCCTCAAGACCTGAAAAAACATTTATAGTTGCAACTGATAATGGGATTTTTCACAAAATGCGAGAAGTTGCACCTAACAAAAAATTCATTGAAGCCCCAACTATGGGAGAAGGTGCGGATTGCGAATCTTGCGCCCACTGTGGCTGGATGGCAATGAATAGTCTCGAAAAGTGTCTAGATACATTAAATACTGGAAAAAATGAAATTCATATTAACAGTCAAATTCTTGAGAAAGCGCAGCACTCTATTCATCGTTTGCTAGAATTTACTAAATAACTTTTGGAGAGAATGAAAGTATATGGCAGGACATAGTAAATGGCATAACATTCAACATAGAAAAGGCGCTCAGGATGCAAAGCGTGGAAAAATATTTACTAAACTCATTAAAGAGATAGTTATTGCTGCAAAAATGGGTGGTGGTGTCCTTGAAAATAATCCATCTCTGCGTGCTGTAATTGATAAGGCCCTTGCAGCTAATATGAAGCGAGATACAATAGAAAGTGCCGTCAAACGTGGCTCAGGGGATCTAGAAGGCGAAAACTATGAAGAAATCCGATATGAGGGCTATGGCTTAGCTGGTACTGCCATTATGGTTGACTGCCTAACGGATAATAGAAACCGTACTGTTTCAGATGTAAGGCATGCATTTTCAAAGCATGGAGGCAACCTAGGTACAGATGGCTCAGTATCATATATGTTCACAAAGCAAGGCTTTATAAGCTTTATGTCTGGCGATGAAGATGCAATTATGGAAGTTGCAATAGACTCAGGTGCAGATGACATTATTGTTAATGATGATGGCTCAATCGATGTTGTAACGAGTCCAGAGAATTTTTTTCCAGTAAAAGATGCACTTATTGCTAGCAGCCTCACACCGGAACATTCTCAGATAACTATGGAACCAGCTAATCGTATTGATCTGAATCTCGAGGATGCTGAAAAATTTATGAAGCTTATTGATAGACTTGAGGATCTTGATGATACTCAGGAGGTCTATCATAACGCAGATATTTCGGATGAATTAATGTCGCAGTTATGATTTCATTTCATTCGGGGATTCAAGCACTTCGAAAATTTAAAGTAAAAGTAGTAAATGAGAAAATTAACTCAAAATTTTCTAACTTAAACCTATTATCTACCGAATATATTCACTTTATTGAAACAGATAAAGAACTTAATTCTAAAAATAAAAAAAATTTAGACAAACTCTTAAATTACGCTCCTCAATTAGCCCCCTTAAAGGGAGCTGAAAATATTATAGTTATACCTAGACTTGGAACCATATCACCATGGTCATCAAAGGCAACTGATATAGTACATCTATGTGGAATGACTGAAATCAAAAGAATAGAACGAGGTGTTATTTATCACTTTAATCGACACATTACAAAGAGCGAGCTAGTTAAAATTCTGAAGGTCATTATGGACAAGATGACTGAATCTCATCTCAAAGACCTTAATGATGTAAATTTTATTTTTGATGAACTTAAGCCAAAATCCTTCAATAGTATTAACATTCTTACCAAGGGTAAATCAGCAATTAATAATGCAAATATTGAACTAGGACTTGCATTGAGTGCTGGTGAAATAGATTACCTATATGGTCGTTTTATTGAGTTGCAGCGAAACCCTAGGGATATTGAACTGATGATGTTTGCTCAAGCCAACTCTGAGCATTGCAGACACAAAATTTTTAATGCAGACTGGACAATAGATTCGGAAAAACAAGCGATTTCACTTTTTGGAATGATTAAAAATACTTATCATAAAAATCCTAAAGGATTGCTATCTGTTTATAGTGATAATTCAGCAGTTATGACAGGTTATCAATCAACATTCTTTGAGCCGAATGAAGAAGGTATTTACAATTCAAAAATAGCCCATAAAGCGGTTTTAATGAAAGTTGAAACCCACAATCACCCAACTGCTATTGCACCGGAACCTGGAGCTGCAACTGGCTCAGGAGGTGAGATTAGAGATGAAGGTGCAACTGGGAGAGGCTCAAAACCAAAGGCAGGTCTCTGCGGCTTTTCAGTGTCCAATCTAAAAATACCTCAAGCTTTGAATCCTTGGGAAAAAGATTATGGAAAGCCAAAACAGATAGCATCAGCTCTAGATATCATGATTGATGGGCCATTAGGAGCAGCAGCATTTAATAATGAATTTGGTAGGCCAAACACTTGTGGTTATTTTAGAACCTATGAACAAAAAACTAGTAATAATGAAATCAGGGGGTATCACAAACCTATTATGCTTGCTGGAGGTATTGGCAATATTAAAGAAGATCACGTGGAAAAGGGATTGATTTCTGCTGGAGATAAACTGGTAGTTCTCGGTGGCCCTGCAATGCTAATAGGACTTGGCGGAGGTGCCGCCTCAAGTATTGGGAGTGGGGAGCAAAGTGAAGACCTTGACTTTGCTTCAGTACAACGAGCTAACCCTGAAATGCAAAGACGCGCCCAAGAAGTTATTAACTGCTGTATAAATTTAGATGAAAATAACCCGATTGTTTCTATACACGATATTGGTGCTGGAGGACTTTCTAATGGAATCCCAGAGCTTGTTAATGACTCCATGAGAGGTGCTCATCTTCAATTAAGAAATATCCCAAATGATGAAAAAAAAATGTCTCCATTGGAGATATGGTGCAACGAATCTCAGGAAAGATATGTACTTGCCATTAGAGCAGAAAGTGTTTCATTATTTAGAGAGATATGTTTAAGAGAAAGAGCACTATTTGCGATCTTAGGAGAGGCTACTGAAGATCAACATTTGACCGTGGAAGATTCACACTTTAACAACAAGCCAATTGATCTTGAAATGTCATTACTCTTTGGATCAAGCCCAAAAACACTAATAAATGTTCAGTCTGTCTTAAACACTGAAACAGAATTTAGTAATTTAGACATTAAGCTTGATGAAGCTATTGATCGACTATTAAAATTGCCGACAATTGCAAGTAAAAACTTCTTAATCACTATTGGTGATAGAACTGTAACTGGTTTAATTGCCAGAGATCAAATGGTTGGCCCATGGCAAGTTCCAGTTGCCGACTGTGCAATTTCATTATCTGACTATACTGGATATCAAGGTGAAGCAATGTCGATTGGTGAAAAAACACCTCTTGCTCTTATTGATGCTTCAGCCGCAGCCAGAATGAGTGTTGGTGAAGCACTGACCAATTTAATGAGCGCCTATATTGAAGACATAAGCCACATCAACCTATCAGCAAACTGGATGTGTGCAAGCGGCTTTCCGGGCGAAGATGCTAAGCTTTTTGAAGCTGTAAAAGCAATTGGATTAGAGCTTTGTCCTGCTCTAAGATTAACAATACCAGTTGGTAAAGATTCAATGTCTATGAGAAGCAGCTGGATTGAGAATGGGCAAGAAAAATCAGTAACTGCGCCGCTCTCTCTTATTGTCAGTGCGTTCTCTAAAACTCCCGATGCAAGAATTCAAATTACCCCCCTACTCGATACTAAAATTGAGTCAGAGCTTTTATTGATTGACCTAGGATTTGGAAAAAATAGAATGGGAGGTTCTTGCTTAGCTCAGGTATACAATCAAATAGGAAAGTCTCCCCCGGATCTTGATGATTCAAAACTGTTTTCTAATTTTTTTTCATTGATTAATCAGTTCAACAAAGAAGGATTAATCAGTGCTTACCATGACCGATCTGATGGGGGGGCAATAACTACATTATTGGAAATGGCTTTTGCGTCGCACTGTGGCTTAGATATTCAAACCACTGATCCTATTTTTGAGCTATTCAATGAAGAGTTAGGATGTGTTATCCAGGTCCCTATTATTTATAAATCTCAAGTCCTCAATAGGATTGAAAAAATAGGGCTTAATGAATGCACAATCTCTATTGCTAAGATTAACAACACAGACGAAATACTAGTTTTTCAAAAAGGCCAGCTAATATTTACTGACAAACGAGAAAATCTTCAATATAAATGGTCTTCAACCTCCTATGAGATTTCTAAATTGAGAGATAACCCAATTTGTGCCGATTCAGAAAATAAGCAGCTACTAGTTAGCTCAAACGGTCTACAAGTTGTACCAAGTTTTGATATCAATGAATCTATTAGCGCTCCTTATATAAATGTTGGCAAAAAACCAAAAATTGCAATTTTAAGGGAGCAAGGAATTAATGGTCATGTTGAGATGGCTGCAGCTTTCACAAAGGCTGGCTTTGAAGCAAGTGATGTTCATATGAGTGAAATTCTATCGGGTAAAACTTCACTTTCAATATTCCAAGGAATGGCTGCCTGTGGGGGTTTTTCTTATGGAGATGTCTTAGGCGCAGGAAGAGGTTGGGCTAACTCTATTCTATTTAATAGTCAAGCCAAAGATGAGTTCAGTAAATTCTTTTCTAGAGCTGATAGCTTCACGTTAGGTGTTTGTAATGGCTGCCAAATGATTTCAAATCTCAAAGAGATTATTCCTGGATCTGAAAACTGGCCTTCCTTTGAACGCAATACCTCTGAGCAGTTTGAAGCTCGATTTACAAGCGTTCAAATTCAAAAATCGAACTCTCTTTTTTTTGATGAAATGAAAGGATCTATAATGCCAATTGCGATTGCCCATGGAGAAGGAAGGGCTTGTTTCAACTCTGAAACTAAAACTAAAAATAATATCGCAATGCAATATGTTAATTATCATGGCAATCCTACACAAACTTACCCTCATAACCCAAATGGATCTGAAAATGCAGTTGCAAGTCTTTGCAATGAATCTGGAAGGGTTACCATTATGATGCCTCACCCTGAACGCGTCTTTAGGGCTATCCAAAATTCATGGCATCTAGATGATTGGAAAGAGAGGTCACCATGGATGAGAATGTTTGAAAATGCGAGAAAGTGGGTTGGATAATATTTTTTTAGAAATTGAAAAAAAACATACAGAAATGACACCGCACAAAATCATCAAAAGCAACAGAAAAACACTTAGTATTTCAGTTAATGACAATGCTGAGCTTATAGTTCGCGCTCCTAAAAGAATATCAAATGCCCAAATTAAAGAGTTTATTACTGAAAAAGAAAACTGGATTAATAATAAGCAGACTTTAATGAGGACTCGTCTTAATGATGTCAAGAAAGAACAAAATATGCACCTTTATTTAGGAGCCCTCTTTCCAATAAAAATAACCCAAATCAAAGACAAAGAAATTATATTTAATGGCAAAGAATTTATAACACATCTTCAAAATAAGGATGCATTAAATTTATCTTTAAAATTCTGGTATAAAAAAAAATTTAAAGAAGTTGCGATACCGCGTTTATTTTATTTTGCTAATAAACACAATTTAAAAATTAATCAAGTTCGCGTCAAGGAGCAAAAAACACTCTGGGGGTCGTGCTCTTCTAAAAATAATATCAATTTAAACTACCTATTAATTATGGCGCCATTAAAGGTGATTGACTATGTGATTATTCATGAATTAGTTCACACTATTCATAAAAATCATTCTGAAAATTTTTGGAAGTCTGTTGCGTCAATAATGCCCAACTATGATGATGCTAGGCATTGGCTAAAGGAAAACGGATATAAGTTAAGAAACTTATAGTTAATATATAACTCTAAGCGTTATATTTCTCAACGGCCCCTTCCATAGCAGCTTTTAATGTATCTTGCTCTGCCATTTCTAAAATAATATCGCCACCACCTACTAATTCAGAATTAAAGTAGATTTGTGGAAAGGTTGGCCAGTCAGCAAAATCAGGAAGGCTTTGAAAAACTTCCTGGTCTTCAAATATGTTGACATAAGCAAACTCAACACCAGTTGAAGCTAATGTTTGAGAAGCGCGAGCAGAGAACCCACACTGAGGGAACTGAGGTGTCCCTTTCATATAAATTACGATTGCCGCGCTATCAACTTGTTTTTGAATTTTTTCTAATACGTCCAATTTAATACTCCAGATATTTTTCCAACTATTTTAGTACAGTATTAGGCTGACTGTAAAAGATTTGTTAAACAATTATTCCTTGATTGCTTGCGAAACGACATATTTTTGGCCTTGCTTTAATTTTTTGTAGTTACCAAATACTGATTTAAAATTATTTTTAATAAAATCTTTTAAGCCATTAATTGAAACTACCGTAATACTACCGCCAGGTTTTAAAGCTTCCAAGGCATCATAAAGGATAATCGATAACTGTTCACGTCCAACCTTAGCAGGAATATTTGAAATAATCTTGTCAAATTTAATATCATCTGGAACCTGCAAAAAAGCATCTGAAAGATACGCCTTTGCATTGCTAATGTTGTTTAGTTTTACGTTGAAATTTGCGAGCTCAACTGCAACGAAGTCCTTGTCAACCATATGGACTTGGCCTTTTGTACAATGCTTTGCTAATGCAAGACCAATTGGACCATAGCCACAACCTAAATCTAAACAAACATCATCAGTACTAACACTGATATATTTCATCAATAGAATGGTTCCGTCGTCTATTGATCGAGGACTAAATACTCCCCACCTAGAATGCAATTTAAGGCTGCAGTCAAATAGATTGACATCAAGCACGATGTCTTTTTTTAAATTAGAAATATCTTTACGTTCAAACATCAGTTTGTCTTTGTTTTATTTTTGTTGAAATTATTTTATGAGCTTCATCCCCTATATGGCTTTCTCCCCGAGCCTTTGAAAGTTGGACTTGTTTTTCTCTTTCACGATATCGGTTTACCTGGGAGGTATTTTTAGTGCCATAACAGCGAGGACATGAGGCTCCTTTTTCATAATATGGATGCTTTTTATCTTCCTCCGTTATAGGGAATCTGCAAGCATGGCACTGATCATATTTACCTAATTCAAGTTTGTGCTTGACCGCAACTCTATCGTCAAAAACAAAACACTCACCCTCCCATAGACTTTCAGCTTCTTCAACCTCTTCAAGGTATTTTAGAATTCCACCTTGTAAATGGTAAACATTTTCAAAGCCCTCTGATTTTAAGTAAGCAGTTGATTTTTCACAGCGAATGCCACCTGTACAAAACATTGCAATCTTTTTATTACGATATTTTTCTAAATTATTTTTTGTGTAACTAGGAAACTCTCGAAATGTTTCGGTATTTGGATTAATCGCATCCTTAAAACTCCCGATTTCATATTCATAATTGTTTCGAGTGTCAATTAAAACAACCTCAGGATCATTAATGAGCTCATTCCAATCGCTAGGCTTAACATATGTTCCAGAAGAATGCGTCGGATCAATGTCAGAAATACCTAAAGTTACTATCTCTTTTTTTAACTTAACTTTAAGTCTTTTAAATGGAGGTTTTTCACTATATGAGTATTTATAACCTATGTCAGCTAACCTTTTATCAGATTGGAGATAAACTAGAACTTTATCAATATTGATTTTTTCACCAGCAATAGTGCCATTAATACCTTCTCTAGCAAGCAATAATGTACCTCTAACATCCAGTAACTCCATAAATTTCTTTAAAGGTTTTTGTATTTTTTCAAAGTCATCTAGCCTTGTAAACTTATATAGAGCGCAAACAGTAATCATAATTCTGAAGTGATAATCAATGGATCAATTTTACTATTCAGTTACATAAATTTTATAACTTTTTTAAACTAGCAAAACGACTTCTATAACTTCATGAGTGCTTAGTTAATTTTAATAATGAGGAGTGTATAATGTTGTGCTTCGATTTAAAACAGTTAGCCCAATAATTTATCTCAAAATGCTAAACGATATTCATAACCCAAGTGATTTAAAAAATCTTAATATTGAAGAGTTAAATTCTCTTGCAGAAGAAATTAAATTATTTTTAGTTGACAGTCTTGATAAAACTGGTGGTCACCTTAGTTCCAACCTTGGCTCAATTGAATTAACCTTGGCATTGCATTATGTATTTGATACACCCAACGACACCTTTGTTTGGGATGTAGGTCACCAAGCATATACTCATAAAATTCTCACTGGTAGAAAAGAATTAATGTCAACTTTACGTCAAAAAGATGGTATATCAGGTTTTACAAAAAGAAGTGAAAGTGAACATGATGCATTTGGCGCAGGCCATTCATCAACTTCCATAAGTGCGGCTCTAGGAATTGCAATTGCAAATAAATTACAGCAAAACTCTAATACCTCCATTGCAGTAATTGGAGACGGAGCATTAACAGGCGGCATGTCGTTTGAAGCCTTAAATCATGCAGGAGATACAGATGCAAATCTACTTATCGTTCTTAATGACAATGACATGTCTATTTCAAAAAATGTTGGCGCTCTAAGCAAATACCTAACTAGACTTATCTCTGGAAAGATTTATTCAACCATGAAGTCAAAATCTTTGGAGTTCCTAGAAAGACTTCCTCGAATTCAAAAATTTGCGAAACGCTCCGAAGAACATCTCAAAGGAATGATTCTTCCTGGAACATTGTTTGAAGAATTAGGTGTTGATTATTTTGGACCTATAGATGGTCATGATATTTCCATACTCATCAAGACTCTCCAAAACCTAAAAAACCTCGACAAACCTCGAATCCTTCATATCATCACTAAAAAAGGTCATGGAGTAGAAGCAGCCGAACAAAATCCATTAAAATATCATGGCATTTCACCTCCATCGAACTCTAATAATAATTCTCCAAGTTATAGTAAGGTTTTTGGTGATTGGCTTTGTAATACTGCAGGTAATGATGAAAGATTAATAGGAATTACCCCGGCAATGTCAGAAGGGTCAGGAATGGTTGAGTTTTCGACAATGTTTCCAGAGCGCTTTTTTGATGTAGCAATTGCTGAACAACATGCAGTCACACTAGCTGGCGGTATGGCTACTAAAGGTTTGAAGCCTGTTGTAGCAATATATTCCACTTTTCTACAGCGAGGTTATGATCAATTTATACATGACATTGCTTTACAAAACTTAAATGTCCTTTTTGCAATTGATCGTGCCGGACTTGTTGGCGCTGACGGGGCAACTCATGCAGGAATTTTTGATTTAAGCTTTTTAAGGTGCATACCTAATATTGTTATTATGGCACCAAGCTCATCTCTTGAAATGTATAAAGCTCTAAATGCAGCTCATAATCTAAATGGGCCAGTCTGCGTAAGATTTCCTAGAGGAAAGTCTCATATTGAAGAATTCAAAACTGATGAAGTAATAGAAATTGGAAAAGCCAATATTATTAGAAATGGAAAAGATATTGCAATTTTTGCATTTGGCAATATGCTAGAACCTTCTATCAAGGCAGGTAATGAGCTTGGCGCAACCGTTATCGACATGAGATTTATTAAGCCACTAGATGAAGATTTAATAATCAAAATTGCAAACACTAATAAAAAATTAATATCAATAGAGGACAACACTATTACTGGTGGTGCTGGGAGCGCAATAAATGAATTATTACAGAGAGAAAAAATTAGAACACCACTAAGCATTCTAGGTGTACCAGATCGTATTACTGAGCATGGATCACAAAATGAGCTTTATGAGCTTTATGGCCTAGATGCTATGCATATTGTCAAAGCTGGAAGTAGTTAAAGTGAAAGAAATTTTAAAAAAATACAGTCCTAAGCGTGAAAATGTTAATTTAGGGTGGTTAAATAAACATCTAACTGACCCAGAACTTTGGAAATGGAATAAGAAAACTATTGCTAAAGCTTTTGCTATTGGATTCTTTTGCGCATTCTTACCAATGCCAGCACATACCCTTTTAGCGGCAATTTTAGCGGTTTTATTTTCTGCTAACATTCTTCTATCAATACTTATAGTCTGGGTAAACAACCCAATTACGATGGTTCCAATTTATTACTTCACCTACAAATTAGGTGCGTCAATTATGGGCATTGAGATAGATCCAGATTTTGAATTTTCATTTGGCTATTTAATGGATAATTTCGGTGTCGCCACAATAGCCTTGTGGATTGGAGGAATAGTTGTTTCTATTGTGTCTGCAATAGTAGGGTATTTTTCAATTATTACAATATACAAATATAAAGCATTCAAGAAAGTTAAACGTTGGAAATAGGTATACGCTTCCTAATATTTTCCTCAAGAGTATCAACCAGTGATGCGTTATCAACTTTACTATGAGTTTTACCATCTATATAAAGTAAATTTGGAGATCCACCTGCAACACCTACACTAACCCCTTTAGCCTCACCTGGCCCATTAACTACACACCCAATAACAGCAACATCGATCGACTCAGTAATATCTTCTAAGCGCGCCTCTAGTTCGTTTACAACTGAAATAACATCAAACTTTTGTCTTGAGCACGAAGGACAAGCAATCAAATTGACTCCTTTCTTTCTTAAGTGAAGTGATTTTAAAATATCGAAACCAACCTTTACCTCATCAATAGGGTCAGATGCAAGTGAAACTCTTATCGTATCTCCAATACCTTCACTTAAAAGTAGGCCCATTCCAATTGATGATTTGACAGCTCCAGATTGAAATGAACCAGCCTCGGTAATGCCTAAATGAAGTGGATTATCTATCTGAGAAGCTAATTGACGATATGCAAATACAGTCATAAAAACTTCCGAAGCCTTAAGAGAGACTTTATAGTTATCAAAGTTAAGCCTATCTAGAATATCAATATGCCTAAATGCGGACTCTACCATTGCCTCTGGAGTGGGTTCGGTATATTTTTTCTGTAAATCCTTCTCCAAAGAGCCGGCATTAACTCCAACACGAATAGGTATTCCATTATCTTTCGCTGAAGCAACAACCTCTCTTATACGGTCTTCTTTACCAATATTTCCAGGATTAATTCTTAAACAGTCCGCCCCATATCCAGCAACCTTTAAAGCAATCTTATAATCAAAATGAATATCAGTAATTAAAGGAATATTAACGCTTTTTTTAATTTTTTTAAAAGCCTCAGCAGCTTCCATTGTAGGTATTGAAACCCTTACTAGATCAGCACCTGCCTTCTCGAGAGAAAGGATTTGTGAAACCGTAGAATTAACATCACAAGTATCTGTATTTGTCATGCTTTGAACACTAATAGGCGCATCACCACCAATAGCAACATCGCCGACGAATATTTGCCTAGAAAACCGTCTTTTAATTTTGTGTATTTGCTTCATAAGTATGTATTACTTCATCCAATCTTTCAGTTTCTTTTTCAAGTATTGGAGATGAAACTGGCTGCTCAATATTACCAACAACAGTCTCTATACTTTCTTCAAAATTACTTGGTTGACTAATTATGATTGAGCTTGATTTATTTTCACCGACTTCTATATCCTGAAAATAATACCATATACTGCTCAAAATTAAAAAAAACAAAAGAAACCATAACAGCTTTCCTCGTAAGCGTTTTTTCTTTTTAGGATAGTAATTGATGCCTTCCAACATTTCTTCTACTCTTATCTAATACTTTTCCAGCTAGTTGACCACAGGCTGCATCAACATCATCACCTCTTGTTCTTCTCGTGGTTGTTCGAATTCCTGATCGATATAAAATGTCTTGAAACTTATCAATAGTAGTGTTCCTTGAGGTTTTATATTTAGTTTCTGGAAATGGATTGAAAGGAATTAAGTTAACCTTAGCTGTCTCGCCTTGAAACCAAAAGTTTAATAACTTCGAGAGTGAACGAGCATGTTTGATAGAATCATTAACCCCTTCAAGCATCACATACTCAAACATTACATGTCTTTCCTGAGCTCCTGCATTTAAGTAATAATGACAAGCCTTCATCAGCTCTTTTATAGGGTATTTTTGATTAATTGGAACAAGTATATCTCTTAATTCATCGTTAGGTGCATGCAAAGAGATAGCTAAGCTGACTGGAACTTTATCTGACATTCTGATTAATGCAGGAACAATGCCGGAAGAAGAAACAGTAACCCTTCTTCTAGAAAGCCCAAAAGCCCAATCATCTAATAATATCTCGCACGCATCATAAACCGGCAATTCATTAAGCAAAGGCTCACCCATCCCCATAAATACCACATTAGAAATACGTTTATCTTTTTCCTTTAAATGGTTTTGAGCAATTAATACCTGAGCAATAATCTCATGATTTTTGAGATTACGATTAAAACCTTGATAACCAGTAGAGCAAAATGTACAAGCTAGAGCGCAGCCAACTTGTGAAGATATACATAAGGTACCTCTATCTTTTTGAGGTATATAAACTGTTTCAATATGATTTTCTTCACTAAGCTTAATAACCCACTTAATAACGCCATCCTTTGAGTGACTCATGGAAGTCACTTCAGGTAAGTCAATAGAAGCTATTGCTTGGAGCTTTTGCCTTAAATCCTTAGAAAAATTATGCATGTCACCAAAGTCAGAGGCACCTTGGTGATAAATCCATTGCATAATTTGCTTTGTGCGAAATGGCTTTTCGTTTAAGTCAGAAAAAAACTTCTTAAGCTTACTTTGGGTGAATCCTAATAAGTTTTGTTTTTCTAACATAAGAAAAGTTTCTCTTTAGTATGCTTATCTAGTTCTTGGGCAAACACCATCATCACCAAAGAAATAGGCAATTTCAATTTCTGCATTTTCTCGTGAATCAGATCCATGCACTGCATTTTCATCCAAAGATTCAGCAAAGTCAGCTCTAATACTCCCAACATCTGCCTCTTTTGGATTAGTTGCGCCCATTATTTTACGATGCTTCGCAACTGCATTATCACCCTCAAGTACCTGAACCATTACAGGACCAGAAGTCATAAAAGTTACTAGATCATTAAAAAAGGGTCTTTCTTGGTGAACAGCATAAAATCCACTAGCCATTGCATTATCCAAATGTATCATTTTTGACGCAACAATTTTAAAGCCCGCATTCTCAAAACGAGAGTAAATTTCACCAATTATATTTTTAGCTACTGCATCTGGTTTAATTATTGATAAAGTTTGCTCCATGGATAATCTCCAATTATTTAAAAAAGCGAGTATTTTACCATGCAGTTGAATATTTCTTAGCTTTAGAGATAAAAAATACAATACTCAATTACTAAGTCAAAAAAAATTCAATATGCTAAATTTTCTTTAAAGATTTTTTTCGACGATAATAATCAAACAAATCAAATCCTCTGAAATAAGCACTAGCTAGTGGTAAGAACCATGGCTTACCAAAATAGTATGGCCTCGTTTCTAAAGGTGTTTGCTCAAAAACAGTAGCCCTTTGATTGGGATTTAATATTTTAAGTGCGGCTTTATGTCCCAAGTAAGGAGCCATCGCAACCCCATTTCCGCAATAGCCGAGTGCAGAATAGATCCCTTTATTACTATTAAGATTTGGTAGTTGACTAAAACTAAACCCAGTAAAGCCTGTCCAACAATGACTAATTTCAACATCAATTAGGGAAGGGAAAATTTCAGTCAACATCTTTCTGAGAGTAGGCAATGCTTCTTCAGCCTTCATTGCATGCATAGCTGCTCGAGTTCCTAGCATTATTCTTCTACCACATGGAGTTGCTCGATAATAACAATGGCGCTTTCGAGTTTCAACCATACAGTGACCTCCTGGCAAAAGAGACTGCACCTTATCTTTACCAATATCACCGGTTGTTATAATAAAGCTAGGTACAGGCAATACACGACGAGATAAATATCTTGAAAGGTTTAATCTAGTATATCCATTAGTTGCTAAGAGAACCTGCTGACACTGAATCGTTAAGGTTGAAGTTAAAACATTAAATGTAGGTTCGCGTGATTTAGATATTTTATTAATTTTTATTACTGGCCTACTTCCAAAAACCTTTGCGCCTGCATTTATGGCAAGATTTAATAACCCATAATGAAATTTACGGGGCTGAACAGCTCCATGGTCTTGATAAAATTGCCCTCCAAAATATAAATCAGTTTTTATGGAATCAGACATCAATTCAGGTTCTATCATATTTGAATTGAAGTGATCGATAGCTTTTAATTTTTTTAAGTTTTTTGACATATTAATTTGATCCTGAGGCAACCATGAGGTTCTTAATCTTCCGCATATTTGTAATTCACAATCAATATTATTTTCTTTAATCAAGTTTGTTGTAAAAGCAAGAGAGGCATTAGCTTCCTTATGTAATTGAGCTGCAATTTCTGTACCATATTTTTGAGCCGCTTCTTCAGATGAAACTTTATGACCAGAACCTAACATCCCTCCATTTCTTGTACTAGCACCATATCCAATAACTTCAGAATCAAGAACTATTACGCTTTTACCTGCTTTAGATAAAGTAAGTGCAGCACTTAAACCTGTGTAACCCGCACCTACAATTACAACATCTGCGCTAGAAGGTAACTTATTATTATTTTCGAATTGTGGCTGATCATCCCACCAATATGGAGTAAATTTAGTCATTTAATTTTCTATGAATTATAAAAAAAGGCGCCTAAGCGCCTTAATTTAATTTTCTGTAAAACTTTATTAATTACAAGCTTCTTTCAATGCTTTACCAGCTTTAAATGCTGCCACATTAGAAGCTTTAATTTGGATAGTTGCCCCTGTTTGTGGATTACGGCCAGTACGAGCTGCACGGCTTCTAACTACAAAGCTTCCAAAGCCAGTAAGTTGAACACCACCACCACTAGCCATTTCTGAAGTAATGGCACCAGTAGTTGCATTCAATGCTCTTGCAGCATCAGCTTTTGATAAGTTAGCACCTGAAGCGATTGCATCAATTAATTCTGATTTATTCATTTTAATTCTCTCCAATAAAAGTTTGTTAAACAAAAATAGATAAAACGAAAGAGGTCAACTTTTACACCTATTTCAGGAGGAAAGAATCAAAAGACACCATCTGCCTCCAACGCTGTATCTATGATTCATTGTACTATCAAAATAAAGTTATTTGAAAATAATTACAAAATAATTTTTAATTTAACGATTACTATCCTTTAATGCCCTCGCTTTTTCCAATTTCCAATCCCTTTCTTTGATATCTTGACGCTTGTCATGAGCTTTTTTTCCTTTGGCTACTCCAATCTCTAATTTTACTCTCCCTCTTGCCCAGTACATTTTTAAAGGAATAACTGTAGCGCCCTTCTGAGTTATCTTTTCTCGCAAGCGATTAATCTCGATTCTGTTTAGTAATAATTTTCTGGTTCTTATTGGATCACATTCCACATGACTTGAGGCTGAATTAAGTGGCGATATATGTGCACCAAAAAGAAAGAGCTCATTATTTTTATAGATGACATAGCTTTCTTTTATTTGCACTTTATTATCCCTAAGGCTTTTGACTTCCCATCCCTGCAAACTTAGGCCAGCTTCTAAGCTTTGTTCGATAAAATAGTCATGCCTTGCTTTTTTATTTAGAGCAATAGTATTTGAATTATCTTTTTTATTTTTTGCCATGCATCATATTTCAAAAAGTGCGATTGTTCCATACTCACCTCAGCACATGTTTGAGCTAGTTAATAATATTGATGACTACTCTCAATTTTTAAACTGGTGTGATTCCTCCTCTATTTTAAATCAATCTGAGAATCAAATCACTGCCTCAGTAAAGATTAATACAGGTGGAATGAAACAGTCATTCTCAACACTAAATACTTTGACTCCTTTTAAATCAATAGAAATGCAATTAATTGATGGTCCTTTTGATGAACTCTCAGGCGAATGGCGATTTGAAGCACTTGGAGAAAATGCTACAAAAATTCACCTGAATCTTCAGTTTGAATTTAAATCAATGCTCATTGATATGGCAGTTTCTTCAATCTTTAAAAAAATAGCAAACTCACAGTTGGATGCTTTTGTCTCAAGAGCAAAAGATATTTATGGCTAAAATTATTGCTTTTAATAAACCGTTTGGTGTTATTTGTCAATTCAGTGGAGAATCAAAAACACTTTCAGACTATATTGATATTCCTAATATTTATCCTGCAGGGAGACTTGATAAAGATTCTGAAGGCTTAGTAATATTAACGGATGATGGCAAGTTTCAGAATAAAATTTCTCATCCAAAATATAATAAGACTAAAACCTATCTGGTTCAAGTTGAAGGACTAATTACTGATACCGCAATTACATCTCTTAATAATGGTGTCCAACTTAAAGATGGACTTACTAAGCCTGCAATTATTAAATTAATAGATAAACCTGATTGGCTTTGGAGAAGATCATCGCCAGTAAGAATTAGAAAAAATATTCCTACTTTTTGGATTGAAATTTCAATAACAGAAGGTAGGACCCGCCAAGTAAGAAGGATGACTGCAAGTGTTGGCTACCCTGCTTTGAGACTCATAAGAACGACTATAGATCAGTGGAGCTTAGGTAATTTATTACCAGGGTCTTATGTCACTCTTTGAGCAAGCCTATGAAGCGCTCATGTGTAATGAGATTGACAAAAAAATTCTTTTAACTAGAGAATTAGAGAATCATCAAGTTTCAAATAAAAGCATTCAAGCAAAGTTTGACATTAAAAAGATACTAATTCCTGGCAGGCCACTCAAACCGAATTTAATTAATTTCAAAGGATCTCCAAAGCGTGACCGTTCAGAACTTGGTATGATCAAAAATATTCATGCCATCTGTCATATTGAGTTTAATTCAATTAATTTAGCTTTAGATGCCATATATAGATTTCAGGAGATGCCCATTCAGTTTTATATTGATTGGATAAAGGTTGCTAATGAAGAGACAATACATTTTTCTCTTTTAAGAGAGTATCTTCAAACGCTTAGTTATGATTATGGTGAATTTGAAGCACATAATGGTTTATGGCAAATGACTGTCGACACTGACTATGATGTTTTATCCAGAATGGCTTTAGTTCCAAGAGTCCTGGAAGCTCGCGGATTAGATGTCACCCCTAGTATTAAAAGAAAGTTTAAACACTCAAAGTTTAATGAAATGGTTGCAATTTTGGATATCATTTTTCGAGATGAAATTGGACATGTAAAGATTGGAAACTACTGGTATCAATATTTATGCAGTGTGAGAGGAATAGATCCAATTAGAACTTTTGATACATTAATTAAAAAACATATCGGTTCAAATTTACGTGGACCCTTTAATACTGAGGCAAGGCTTTTATCAAACTTCAGCCAAACAGAACTTAACTACCTTGAGCATCCAGAGTTATTAAAAACTAACTAATTTCATCCATAGCTTGATTTGCTAAAAGGTCAGCCATATCATTTCCTGAATCATCACTATGCCCTTTAACCCAAATCCAATTTACAGAAAATTCTTGATTCAGAGTATCTAAGCGCTTCCAAAGATCAACATTTTTTACTGGTTTCTTATTAGCAGTTTTCCAACCCTTTGCTTTCCAGCCATCAATCCATTCATTAATACCTTGAATAACATACTTTGAATCAGTATATAAATCGACGGTAATGTCATTTGACTTAAGAACTTCTAAAGCTCTAATTGATGCGGTAAGCTCCATTTTATTGTTGGTTGTATTTAACTCAGATCCTTTTAGTTTTTTATCATGATCTTTATAGCGAAGCCACACTCCCCATCCACCAATTCCAGGATTACCTCGACAGCCACCATCTGTATATATTACAATTTTTTCCATAACTTAACTATCTACATTAATTTGCATCCAATACTCAAGTAATGCAAGATGCCACAGCCTTGATCCATTTAATGCAGTCATATAATTCCTAGGAGAATTAATGACTTTATTAATATATCTCTGATCAAAGACTCCTCTATTTCGACAAGAACTAGACAAAAGTATATCAGACATGAATTCTAAAAATTCTCCCTGAACATACTTCAATGCTGGCATTGGAAAATATCCCTTTTTACGATCAATTACTGAACTAGGAAGTAGCTCACGTGCAATTTTTTTAAGGGGATATTTTCCTTCTTCTCTCATTTTCAAAGAGGGTGGTATTTTCAAAGCCCACTCAACAAGCTCAGTATCCATAAATGGCACTCTTGCTTCAAGACCCCAAGCCATAGTCATATTGTCCACTCTCTTTACAGGGTCATCAACAATTAATCTTGTCATATCAGTACGGAATACTTTGTCTATAAAAGAGTCTGCACCTGGCTTTAAAAATTCCTTCTTAAGCCATTTATGAGTATGATTTTCACCTTGATAATTTGACATGACAGTTTGCAAATACTCATCATGAGGTCTATCAACATAGTGTTTTGAAAAGCTTTCAATTTCATCGTCATGCTCTTTAGCCATTCTAGGATACCAAAAATAACCAGCAAAAGATTCATCTGCGCCTTGCCCAGATAAAACAACTTTAGTATGTTTTGAAACCTGCTCAGAGAGCAAGTAAAAGGCTATTGCATCTTGACCAACCATTGGCTCAGACATATTCATTACTGCTTCTGATAATCTAGGCAATACCTCTTGATTGCTTAATAGATACTTTTTATGATCAGTTTTAAATTTAGATACTACTTGGTCTGAATACTCAAACTCACTTCCAGATTCATCATCAATATCTTCAAATCCAATAGAAAAAGTACGAATATCTCTATGCCCTGCCTCTTTAAGTAACGCAACAATAAGTGAAGAGTCAAGACCTCCAGAAAGTAACACACCTATAGGAACATCTGAAGCAGCCATCCTTTTAGTTACTGCTGCAGTAAGCAGTTCATGGGTTCTAGCAATATAATCTTCCTCTGAAACATTACCTTCAGGCCTAGTTGCATTAGGATGCCAATAGGTTTGTTCCTTTATATCTCCTTTTTCACTTAATACAATATATGTGCCAGGTTTTAATTTCTTAATTCCATTAATGATAGTATTTGGAGCTGGAATAACACCATGAAGAGATAACTGCTGCTGTAAAGCAATAGGATTTACGCTTTTATCAAGATCTTGAGTTAATAATGCTTGTGAGTTTGACGCAAAAGTAAAGGCTTTGTTAGTCAAATTATAGTAAAGAGGCTTAATGCCCATTCTATCTCTAGCGATAAAAAGTTTCTTTGACGATGTATCCCAAATTGCAAAAGCAAACATACCATCTAAGTGATTAACACAATCCTCTCCCCAGTAATGATATGCCTTAATGATGACTTCACTATCAGAAGTTGAGAAAAATGAATAGCCCTTGCCAATTAATCTTGAACGGAGTTGTTTATAGTTATAAATTGTTCCGTTAAATACTAAAGTCAATTTTAGAAGACTATCTATCATTGGTTGGGAGCCAGAGCTTGACAAATCAATAATACTTAATCGTTGATGTCCAAAACCAATCTTACCCTCAAGCCATTTTCCATTTGAATCTGGCCCTCTTCTGGCAAGCTTGTTCATCATATTGTCTAAAGATTCTGAAGAAGGAGTGTCTCCATCAAATCTAAGCTGACCACAAATACCACACATAAACTATAAAGCCTTAACCATTAAATTTAAATACCAAACAACCTCCTAGCAATATAGATACTTGTTAATATATTTCTATAATTAAGGTTGAGTTAGAAATGTAAAATAGTCATTTTATCAAGTATTACTTAGTAATAATGGCCGAAACACTTTACGACAAACTAATGAGTGCTCATATAGTTCGAGAGCAGGATGGTGCAACTCTTATATATATTGATCGCCAGCTCATTCATGAAGTCACTTCACCCCAGGCATTTGAAGGACTTACACTTTCAGGAAGAAAACTATGGCGTAACAAGTCAAACTTAGCAGTGCCTGATCATAATGTCCCAACAACTGAGAGATCAAGTGGTGTAAGTAGTATTACCGATCCCGTCTCTAGGCTTCAAGTTGAAACCTTAGATAAGAATTGTAAAACCTTCGATATTAATGAAATCCAAATGAATGACATTCGTCAAGGTATTGTTCATGTTATTGGTCCTGAGCAAGGTGCAACACTTCCAGGAATGAGTATTGTATGTGGTGATTCCCATACAACAACACATGGCGCACTAGGTGCCTTAGCTTTTGGTATTGGCACCTCAGAAGTCGAGCATGTTCTAGCAACAGGTTGCCTATGGCAGAACAAAGCTAAAAATATGAAAATTGAAGTTAACGGCGATTTAGATGACAATATTAGTGCTAAAGATCTTGCACTATATGTAATTGGAAAAATTGGTACTGCAGGTGGAACTGGATTTGCAATTGAGTTTTGTGGTACTGCTATTCAATCTATGAGTATAGAAGGTAGGATGACCCTATGTAATATGTCAATTGAAGCAGGAGCAAAAGTTGGAATAGTTGCAGTAGATGATAAGACCCTTGATTACGTTAAGGGGAGGCCTTTTACACCTATAGATAAGAATTGGGACTTAGCTTTAGATTATTGGAAGACATTGCATAGCGATGATGATGCACATTTTGATAAATCAATTGTAATAGATGCAAGTATGATTAAACCTCAAGTAACTTGGGGTACATCACCTGAGATGGTGGTTGATATAAATGGCTCAACACCTGACCCAGAAAAAGAAAAAGATCAAGTAAAAGCTGAAAGTATTCGTAACGCACTAAAATATATTCATCTAGAACCCAACACTTCATTAAGTTCAGTTGCAATAGATAAAGTTTTTATAGGCTCCTGTACAAACTCAAGGATTGAAGACTTACGCATAGCCGCTTCAATTGCCAAAGGTAAAAAAATTGCTGACAATATAAAACTTGCACTTGTCGTACCAGGTTCTGGGCTTGTCAAACAGCAGGCTGAAGCTGAAGGTCTCGATCAAATTTTTAAAGATGCAGGATTTGAGTGGCGTGAACCAGGGTGTTCAATGTGTCTAGCCATGAATGCTGATAAATTAGAGCCTGGAGAGAGGTGTGCAAGTACCTCAAATAGAAACTTTGAAGGTAGGCAAGGTCAAGGCTCATTCACCCATCTAGTTAGCCCAGCTATTGCTGCAGCGAGTGCGATTGCAGGTCATTTTTCAGAAGTAGATTCATGAAAACATTTACCTCATTAAGCTCTATTGCTATGCCTCTAGATCGAGCAAATATTGACACTGATGCTATCATTCCAAAACAATTCTTAAAATCAATAAAAAGAAGTGGCTTCGGACCTAACTTATTTGATGAATGGCGTTATCTAGATCACGGTGAAATTGGAATGGATAATTCAATACGCCCAATTAATACTGACTTTGTTTTGAACAATCCACAATATTCAGGTGCTCAAATTCTTTTAACAAGAAGAAACTTTGGTTGTGGTTCTTCTAGAGAGCATGCCACTTGGGCTCTAGAGGATTTTGGATTTCGTGCTATTATTGCACCTAGCTTTGCAGATATATTCTATAACAATTGCTTTAAAAATGGCATTCTTCCGATTGTTTTAAGTCATGAAATTGTTGATGATTTATTTAAATATAGCGGTAATATAGTTATCAATCTTGAGGATCAAACTGTTAAAACACAAAACCAGATATTTAATTTTGATGTTGACGCTGAGAGAAAACGTAGACTTCTTAATGGTCTTGATGATATTGGTTTAACATTACAATATGAAAATCAAATACGTTCTTTTGAGACAGAACACTTTAACAAGTTCCCTTGGCTATGATTGGTCATCTTAAAGGTCAAATAATTAGTAAGAATCCACCCGAAATCGTTATGGAGGTTGGTGGTATTGGCTATGAATTACTCTGTCCAATGTCAACATTCTATGAGTTGAGTAATCTGAATGATGAGATTTTACTTTTTACGCACCTCAGTATTAAAGAAGATGCTCATACGCTATTTGGATTTATATCTAAAGATGAAAAAAATATTTTTAGAGAATTAATAAGAGTTAACGGTGTGGGGCCAAAAGTTGCACTTGCAATATTGTCGCACCTTTCTGTAACCTCTCTTATTGAGTGCATTGCCACTGAAGACTCAGATCTTTTAGCAAAAACCCCTGGTATTGGTAAAAAGACCGCACTAAAGCTCATAGTTGAATTACAAGATAGACTTAGCAAAGTAGAACTTGTCAGTAGTCCTAGCAGAAACAATGGATTTCGACAGAGCAGTAATCCAAATACCAAACAAGCTATTGAAGCGCTTCAGTCTCTTGGCTTTAAAACAAAAGAAGCCAATAAGATGGTTTCAAAAATTGAAGACAAAGACCTCACAACAGAGCAACTAATCCGTTTAGCTCTTCAAAATAAATAACTATACAACAGCTTTCTTTCTTGAGAACTTTGTTTTAATTCTTCCGAGCATATTAATAAAGTCATAGTTCATCAGATACATACAAGGTAAAAGTATTAGGGTTAGTACTGTCCCAAATATTAATCCATAACCAAGAGCAAGAACCATTGGCTGAAGGAATACATCTGTACCTCCGATACCATAAGCAAGTGGCAAAACACCAGCCATTGTTGTTAGAGTTGTTAGTACGACAGCTCTTAGACGGTCTCTGGAGCCTCTAGCAATCCAAATAATCTTGTCTTCTAAGGCGGCACTCTTTTCTTTTATATGGTTAAGGTGACTCACCATTACCAAGGAGTCATTAACAATAACCCCCATTAGTGCTAATGAGCCTGTTAAGGCAAAGAAACTTAGTGGCTCTCCATGAAAATAAAAAGCCCACACAACCCCTATCAAAGAAAATGGAACAGCGGCCAATACCAACATGGGTTGAGAGTATGAATTAAAGAGTATTGCGAGTAAAAGGAAAATGCCAATAATGGCTACAACAAAAGCCCTGAGAAAATCTTGCAAGGATTCAATCGACTCTTGCGCGCCACCTGCAGTAATAATTGAAACCTGAGGGTAGTCAACTGAGGCATTAAGTTCTTTTAAAGCCTTTGCCAATATTATTGTCTTAGAAGGTGGTGGTCCTCTGATAACTTTTGGAGCCTCTTCAGGCTTTTTGTTGAGAGATTGATTCTCATCAAGGTTTTGATCTTGCTCAACTTTACTTGGTCTTCCCCTAGGACGTCCATCAGCAATACTCGCAGTTAATTTGATTGATCGATCTCCGTCTAAATGATTATAGTCTGGCTCACCTTCAATCTCTCTTAGCGTTGAAAACTGACTCATTGGTATTGAGTTTCCTTGTCGGTTCTTTATAGTAGTATTCTTAATAAAGTTTTCAGTGTTTGAGCCATTACCAATATAAATCCTAACATCCTCATCTTTTCCAGCGATAGTGGCATCAGTAACGTAAGAGCCAGAAAAAGCCGTTCTAAGATGACGATATACAGTTGAGTAATCAACACCTAAGCGTGCCATTTCATCAAAATCAAGAACTGTTTCGATTCTCGGCTTACCAATCTCATCATTACGATTGATATTATCAACACCATTAATTGTTTTCAGTATTTCCTCAAGTCTATTAGCAGCAAGAGCTCGCTGAGCATCATTCTCAGATACAAGGGTTACTTCAATATCCGCTCCTTGTGGTGGTCCAGGTCTTAATAGTGATATACGAATTTTTTCTGCACCTTCAACATCTTCCACTAAGACTTTGAGTTTTTCTTGCATATCTTCAGCTGCTCTCTCCCTATCACTCGTTGGTGTAAGAGCAATCTCAATATCGGCCCTATTTGTAAAGTAGCTACCAATGGTGCTTGTGTAGGACTTAAGATCTTCACCAATTTCGCTGACAATAAGATTCTCAACATCAATAACTATTTTTTCAGTGTAAGCTGCAGAACTTCCATTAGGCGCCTCAACATTCGCAAACATAACTGTTGCACCTCTTGAAGGAAACAAATTAAATGGAATATTTTTAAATGCAAAAAATGATGTATAAACAAGCAAAGCGATAAAGAGTGGAACAATTAAATATCTCCACCTCAAGGCATAGTGCATGAATCTATTGTAAATATTTTCTATAGGTATAAACCAAGTCCTTTGTTTTCCAACATTTTTTGTTGACAAGTGTGCCGGTAGAGCGAAAGTAATTTCCAAAAAAGATATACCAAGAGCAAAAATAACAACGACCGGTAAAACGTAGATAAACTTACCCAAAATACCTGACATGAGAAAAAACGAAGACATAACAAGCATGGTTGATACTATTGTCGTTACAACAGGCATAATGACACGTTTTAACCCCATTACAACATTTTTATATAGGTCACCTTCCTTGGATTTATAGTGGTGAATACTTTCAGCAATAATGATACTATCATCGACAACAATACCCAACACAAGAATAAATCCAGAAAGGGATATTAAGTTTATTGTATTACCTGTAAGACCAAGACCAAATACTGTTCCAAGTAGCGTCACTGGAATACTTACAGCAACCCAAAAAGCTGTTTTAAGCGAAAGAAAAACCCCAAGAACGACTAATACTAAAGCAAGCCCAATGTAACCATTTTTAATAATAATTTCGAGCCTGTTTGCAACTGCCTCTGACGAGTCATCAGTATAAAAAATATTAATATCGTCAGGAATATTTTTCTGTAATTCAGCTACACGCTCTCTGACCCTTTTAACAGTTCTGATAATATCTGCTTGGGGTTGTTTTTTGACCTGAAGAACGAAGCCCTTAGTTCCATTGACTCGAGTAATAGAAGTTTCTTCTTCTTGTCCTCTAAAGACTTCAGCCATATCTCCTAGTCTTATAACTGGCCCATCAAAGCTCGACTTGATAACAACATTTTTAATATCATCAATACTCTGAAACTCTGACAAAATGACTATATTTTTCTCTAGACTTTCTTGATTATTGCCACCAACAGTAAAACGAGCGTTTCTGCTTGAAATAGCAGATATTACCTCGTTAATTGACATATTATATTTATCAAGCTTATCGGGATTAACTTTTATTTGTATTTCACTGTCAAGATAACTCGGGTTATCAACTTGAGCAACACCTTTAATCCTAGATATAGCCACCTGAAGCTCATCTGTGATTTGCCTTGCTTGGTTAAAGTTCCCAGATGTGCTATCAATATTAATGGTAATAACTGGAAATTCAGTGACATTGAAATCGATTACTCGAGGTAAGTCTGTAACCTCTTCAGGGAAAGCTTTAACACGGTTTATTGCATTTCGGATATCATTTTTTACAGTTGTGACATCTTTTAGATCTGCTTCAAGTGTAACAATGATGCTTGAAATCCCCTCTCTAGAGGTGGAGGTAATTTCTTTAATTCCACTTACACTTAGTAATTCTTCTTCAATGATATTTGTTACAGATTTTTCAACATCTTCAGGGGAGGCGCCAGGGTATGCTGTAGTTACGCTTAGCACTTCAAAGTCTACAGTAGGAAACTGATCTCGCTGCATTCCAACCACAGACAAAACACCAATTGCGATAAAAGCAAGAGAGAAAACCAGCGCAAACTTTTTTTGCCTAACTAAAAAATCTAAAATAGAATCCATAAAAACTATTTTTTAATGCGAAAGGGCTGATTATATAGGCAAAAAATGAAGAAACAATGAAGATTCTATGAATTCCTTGAGCGTTTTCTTTGGTTTTCCGAGAGTAATCTTTTACGTATTCTGATATTGTTAGGAGTAACTTCTACCAGTTCGTCATCATCAATAAACTCTAAGGCTTGCTCTAAATCTAAAACTATTGGTGGAGTCAAAGCTACCGCCTCATCAGTACCTGATGCTCTGACATTAGTTAACTGTTTTCCCTTCATTACATTAATTACAAGATCTTTATCTCTCGTATTAATTCCCACAACCATGCCTTCATATATATCCTCTCCATGCCCAAGAAAGAATTTGCCACTTTTTTGTAAATTAAATATTGCATAAGCAACTGATTTTCCTTGATTCATAGAAATTAGAGAGCCATTAGTTCTTTGACCAATCTTTCCTTCTTTTTGAGGCTTATAAGAGTCAAATGTTGAATACATAAGTCCAGTTCCAGTGGTTGCCGTTAAAAACTCAGTTCGAAAACCTATTAAGCCTCTAGCTGGAATCATAAAATCGAGTTTCACTCGACCTTTACCATCCGGCGTCATATTAGTAAGTTCTGCCTTTCTCTCTCCTAATTTCTCCATCACAGAGCCTTGATGGATAGATTCAACATCAACCGTTAAATCTTCAAAAGGCTCACATATAACACCATCAATTTCTTTTAGAATAACTTGCGGTCTTCCAACTGATAATTCAAAGCCTTCTCTTCGCATCGTTTCTATTAAAATTGAAAGGTGTAACTCACCTCTGCCAGATACCACAAACTCTGAAGAGTCTTGTGTATTCTCAACCCTTAAAGCTACATTGTAAATAAGCTCCTTATCAAGGCGCTCTCTTATATTTCTGGATGTTATGTATTTACCATCAAGACCTGCAAATGGCGAATCATTAACTCGAAATGCCATACTTACTGTCGGCTCATCTACACTTAAAGGGGGTAATGCTTCTACTTTTGAAGAGTCACAAATTGTATCTGAAATTGATATGTTTTCGATACCAACTATACCCACGATATCTCCTGCATTTGCAGTACTTACTTCATGCCTTTCAAGGCCATTAAAGCCTAATAGCTGAACAATTTTGATGTTACGCTTTGAGCCATCAGGAGAAACTAAAACATTTTGCATATTTTTCTTGGCGATGCCTCTTTCAATTCGTCCAATACCTATAGCACCTACAAAGGAAGAATAATCCAAAGAAGTAATTTGCATCTGGAACGGTCCATCAAGATCAACATTGGGTGCCGGAACTTTATGAACAATTACTTCAAACATTGGTGTCATATCACCATCTCTAACATCATCATCTTCAGAAGCGTAGCCGCCCAGGGCTGAGGCATAGATAACAGGGAAATCTAATTGCTCTTCTGTGGCTCCGAGTTGATCAAACAAGTCAAAGACTTGATCAATTACCCAGTCTGGACGTGCACTGGGCCTGTCAATCTTATTGATTACTACTATAGGATTAAGACCTTGCTCAAATGCTTTTTTTGTAACAAATCGAGTCTGAGGCATTGGTCCATCAACGGCATCAACTAATAGTAAAACACTATCCACCATCGAAAGAACCCTTTCAACTTCACCACCAAAGTCAGCATGTCCAGGTGTGTCAACAATATTAATTTTATAATCCCGCCACTTTATTGCAGTGTTCTTTGAACTAATTGTAATTCCTCTTTCCTTTTCTAGGTCATTAGAATCCATCATTCGTTCCGTTGCTTGGAATCGATCGTCAAAGGTCTGAGACTGGGAAAGTAGTTTGTCTACAAGTGTCGTCTTTCCATGGTCTACGTGAGCAATGATTGCGATGTTTCTGAGGTTGTTAGTCATTAAATGCTGTACTCATTAAAAATTGATGGCACATTATCCCGTAAAAACTATGTAAAGCACAATCTAATTCAAAATCAATTTAAGCTTGCTAGAGGCTTTACTCTTATAAAATAACTTCAATACTTTATTAATAATTTTTAGTTGTGGCAAAAAAAGGAAGCTCACGTCGTTGGATGCATGAGCATTTAAATGATGAATACGTAAAAAAAGCTCAAAAAGAGGGTTATAGGTGCAGAGCTGTCTATAAGTTACTTGAAATCATTGATAAAAATAAAATTATCAAAAAAGGCAACAAAGTTCTTGATCTTGGTGCAGCCCCGGGTGGATGGTCTCAAGTTGCTGCAAAAATAGTGGGAGACTCTGGCCAAGTAATAGCTAGTGATATTTTATCAATTGAAAAAATAGATAGGGTTAATTTTATACAGGGAGACTTTACTGAACAATCAGTTTACAATGAATTATTAAAATTAACTGAAGAAAATTCAATTGATATTGTTCTTTCTGATATGTCACCTAATATGAGTGGCCAACTATCCGTTGACCTTCCAAAATCAATGTACTTAGCTAAATTAGCTATGGATATAGCAGTTAAAACCTTAAGATTAAATGGACACTTTATTGTAAAGGTTTTCCAAGGTGATGGTTTTGACGCTTATGTTAAAAATGCTCGCCAAACTTTTAAAAAAGTTTCAATAATAAAGCCAAAGGCATCGCGTCCTAGATCTAAAGAAGTTTATCTACTTGCAAGTCAGTTAAAATAAATCCTTATGCAAAATTTCAGTGAAATTCAAGCTCTTATGAAGAGTGATATTGAGATGACAGATGACATTCTCATCAACCGCTTAAATTCCAATGTGGAACTTATCAATCAAATGAGCCACTACATTATTAATTCTGGTGGAAAGCGTATTAGACCACTTCTTTTATTATTGTGCGCAAGAGCTACAAGTTATAGTGGGAAAGATCATCACGCAATGGCTGTAGTAATAGAACTTATCCATACTGCAACTTTGCTTCATGATGATGTTGTTGATGAGTCAACAACTCGTCGTGGACAGAATACAGCTAATGAACTATGGGGCAACGCACCAAGCGTTCTTGTAGGTGACTTTCTATATTCCAGAGCATTTGAAATTATGGTTGAACCAAACTCTATGGAAATCATGAGGGTACTATCAAAGGCAACAAACCAAATATCAGAGGGAGAAGTGTTGCAGCTGCTAAACATTAAAAATGCTAAAGTCTCTCAGTCTGATTATTTTGGAGTTATTGAGCAAAAAACTGCCTGTCTTTTTAAAGCAGCATGCCAAATAGCAGGAATTTTATCTGAATCTTCTGAAGAACTAATTACCGCACTTGGTAGCTTTGGTATGCACCTAGGTAATGCCTTTCAGATTATTGATGACACTCTAGACTATGAGTCGGATTCATCAATCATTGGCAAAGAAATTGGTGATGACCTATCTGAAGGAAAAGTTACGCTGCCTATGATTTATGCTCTTGAGCAAACAACTGGTAAAGAAAATAAAATTCTTACCAATGCTATAACTGAAGCTGATGGATCAAATATTGGCAATATTGTTGATATCCTTGTTAATGTCAAAGCATTTGAGTTTAGCCGAAATGTTGCAAAAGATGAATCTATAAAGGCTTTAAATTCATTAAAAATTATCCCAGAATCAAATTATCGATCCGCACTAAAGCTTTTATGTGAATTGTCCCTAGAAAGACAATCTTAAATATATAAAATGCTCAGCCCAACAATAAAAAAGCAGATACGCTCTTCATTTGAAGTTGCGAAGACCCAACTTCCTAATTTCACCAATCGTTCATCACAAAACAAAATGATTGCTGAGATAGCAAAAACATTAGCGGGTGAATTCCCTGAATCAAACCCTATTCTTTGTGTAGAAGCTCCTACGGGAACAGGCAAAACAATGGCATATTTAGTAAGTTGCTTGCCCATTGCAAAAGCTCATAACAAAAAGCTTGTCATAGCCTCTGCCAATGTAGCGCTGCAAGAACAAATTCTTAATAAAGATATAGTTGAAGCAAAAAAATACTCTTCGGTTGATTTCGAATATGCTTTAGCTAAAGGAAGATCTCGTTATGTTTGCATTCGAAACTTAATTAATCTGACTGAGGCAAACTCCTCCTCTCCAGCACTTTTTCAGGAGGCACTTCTATGGGATGAGAAGCCAAGCCAAAGTGACCTTGACACGCTTAACATGATGGGTGATGATTATTCTGCGACAAGGTGGAGTGGAGAAATTGACGACCTTGAGAGTCCTCCAGATAAATCACTTTGGCAAAAAATTGCTTGTAACCGTTTTACCTGCAATGCTAAAAATTGTGAATTTTATAATGACTGCGCTTTTTTTAAAGCAAGAAAAAAAACTTCACAAGCTGAAGTTATTATTGCTAATCATGATCTCGTATTAGCTGATATTATTAATGGAAATAATATTCTTCCAGATGTAGAAGATTGTATTTTTGTTTTTGATGAAGCTCACCATTTATCTCAAAAAGCACTATCTCATTTTTCAATAAGCACTAGTACTGAGTTTATGAAAACTTCAATACGTCAATGCCATAGCTCGATTGATCAAATTGCAAAAATAACAAAACAAAAGAGCTCTGAAGGCTTTATTGAAAAAACAGATGAAGCTATTGAGGAATTAATAGAGATTATCTCAAATCTTGAATATTCTGATGATATTCATTTATTTTCAATAACTGGAGTTTCAAGCGAGATAATAAATCTGACTAAAAACTTATTAAACATTTTTAACTCTGCATTTAATAATTTTTCTGAGCAAAAAGAGGGTTGGGAGGATTACTATAAAAGTAACAATATTGAACAATCGGTAACTGATAATTTAAATAATATAGTAGGCCAAAATAATCAAAATTTATCCTCTATTTTGTCTCTTTTAAATACTTTTAATGAGAACTATAATCCAGAACAACCTCCAATGAGTAATTGGATAAGTAAATCAAAACTAGCTAATAAAAAAACTAATTATCATCTAAATACGGCAAAAATTGATGTTTCAAGTCTTCTAGATAAGCTTATTTGGTCAAAAGTAGCAGGTGTAGTTTTAACATCAGCTACTCTAACTGCGCTAGGTAGCTTCGAACGATTAAATCAGCAGCTTGGATTGAAATCAAATGAAAATCAATACCTTCGTCTGGCTTCACCTTTTAATCATAAAGAAGTAGACTTTATAGTTGCGAAAATTAGTGCAAGTCCTTCTGAAGTTTTTGAGCATACCCAAGAAATTGCAATAGAACTTAAAAACCGTATAGATCAAAATGAAGCTACATTAGTACTTTTTGCATCAAATAACCAAATGCAAATGGTCGCTGATTTATTAGAAAAATCAATTGATTGTAAAATTTTAATTCAAGGTGAATATAGTAAAAAAAATATTTTAGAAAGGCATATAGATAAACGCAGAAAAGGAAAAGGTAGTATTATCTTTGGACTGGATAGCTTTGCAGAGGGTGTTGACCTCAAAGGGGATAATTTAAACCATGTGATAATTGCTAAATTACGTTTTAGTGTTCCAAGTTCTCCAATAGAAAAAACCACACAGTCTTATCTTGAGTCTTTAAACCGTAACTCATTTATGGAGATCTCATTACCAGACGCTTCATTAAGATTAATTCAGGCATGTGGAAGACTTATTAGGACAGAAACAGATATAGGTAAGATTACAATTTTTGATAACAGATTAATTACTAAGTTTTATGGAAAACATCTGCTCAATTCACTTCCAGAATATAATATTGTTATAGAATGACTCTAATTACATAGCGCTATTAGACTTTATTAATAAGTACTAATTGCCGCATTAGAATAAAATAAATACAAAAAAATATTAACTATTTAGAAAATGCACTCTCAAGTTCGCACAAAAAAAAGTCAAAAAGCCACATTAATTGGTGCTGTAGTAGATTTTTTACTTTCAGCTATCAAAATCATTGCTGGCGTTATTGGTCAGTCAGGTGCATTAATAGCAGATGGTATTCATTCATTCTCAGACTTACTAACTGATTGGGTCACTTGGTATGCAGCAAAGCTTTCGGGTGAGGCTCCTGATGATGACCATCCTTATGGTCATGAGCGATTTGAAACAGTAGCTACTCTTGGATTAAGCATTTTTTTAGCAATTATTGGCACCATTATTATTTTCGATGGAATTAGTCGTTTTACTGATGCCACTGCTTTAAAGTATGAAGGTTGGCTGATTGCTACTGCAGCATTATCAATTATTTGTAAAGAAGTTTTATATTGGTATACAGTTAAAGTAGCTAAAAACATTAAGTCGGATCTTCTAAAAGCTAATGCGTGGCATCACCGTACTGATGCGTTTTCTTCAATTGTAGTTATTGTTGGTATTATTGGTGCAACAAATGGTTATTTCTTCTTGGATAGTCTTGCAGCAATTATAGTTGGCGTAATGATTATTTATGTTGGTTGGAAACTTGGTTTCGAAGCCACCAAAGAGTTAGTAGACACATCAATTGACCCAGAAGATATAAAAATTCTTCACTCGGCACTATCTGCAATTAAAGGGGTTAATAGCGTTCATACGTTGAGAACGAGAAAGGTTGGTCATAAAAAATCAGCTGATGTTCATGTTCAAGTAAACCCTTTTTTATCAGTAAGCGAAGGTCACATTATTAGTGTAAGTGTTGAACGTGTGGCTAAAGAATGCTTTGAAGATCTGGATGATGTGACTGTTCATATTGATCCTGAAAACGATGAAGAAAAAGAGAATGCACCATATAAAAACCTCCCTGAGAGAGCTCAGGCATTAAAAATTATTAGCCAGTCCCTTAAGCTTGAAAATTGTAATTATAAAATTGATAGAACTCAACTTCATTATCTAGAGGGTGAAATTTTGGTGGACTTTTATCTCTCTGTCAGTTATTTAAATAATAAGAACGTCCCAGAAATTAATTCAGAACTTTCTGAAATTATTAAAAAATTACCAAGTTTTGGGGAAGTTAAAGTTTACTTTAGCTAGCTCTTTATAGAGTGTGATAGGCATGGCAAATGGCCCCTGCTAAGGCATCTCCTGCATCAGCTTGTGGCGCTTTATTTAATTTTAATAGTTGCTGAACCATAAAAGAAACCTGCTCTTTACTAGCATGTCCTCTTCCAACAACCGCCTTTTTGATTTGGTTTGCTGTGTAATCTACCATTGGAATTCCCTGACCTCCAGCAGCTGAAATAATTGCTCCTCGTGCATGACCAAGTTTTATTGCGGCATCAGGATTTGGCCTATCTGGGCGCATAAAAACCCTCTCAATAACCACTATATCAACTTCATGCTTTGAAAGAATTTCATTAATTCCTGAGTATATTGTAACAATGCGTTCATTTAAATCACCTTGAGTTCGAATACACCCACTATTAACATAACTAAATTTAAGTTTGTCAGCTTTTATCAGTCCGAAACCAGTGATTCTTGAACCAGGATCTATGCCTAATATATTCATTAGAGTATTCTAACAGTTACAGAAAAACAAGCCAATATTTTAGTAAAAAAGTTATAATACTTTTTCAAATTTTACAAAAGGGGTTTTATGGCTGTTTTGGATCTTACACAATCAAATTTTGATGAAACTATTGCAAACAACGAAATTGTAATTATAGATTTCTGGGCTCCATGGTGCGGACCATGCTTACAATTTGCCCCAACCTTTAAAGAAACTTCAGAAAAAGTTGATGGTGTCGCTTTTGCTAAAATAAATACAGAAGATGAGCAAGCGCTAGGTGCTCATTTTAGAATTCGCTCAATCCCAACATTAATGATTTTTCGTGAAGGTATAGGTATTTTTTCTCAGCCTGGATCAATCTCAGGAAAGGACTTAGAGGACCTCCTAGAAAAAGCCAAAACTATTAATATGGATGAGGTTAGAAAAGAACTTGAAGCTCAATAGCTAATCAATATCACTTAGTAAGAAAATTTAAATACTCCTTCTCACTATAACCAACCATAATATTATCGCCATAAACTAAAACAGGCCTCTTTATAAGAGTAGGAAACTTCATTACAAGATCATAATCAATCTTATTTTTTTGATTTTCTGTCAATGACCGGTATGTTGATGAGCGTTTATTAATTAACAACTCCGAGCCAACTGAGTCAATCATTGCTTGAAATTCTTGACTAGAAAGCGGACTCTTTCTGAAATCAATAAATTCATAAGAAACATCATTATCTATCAAATACTTTAGCGCTTTTTTGACAGTATCACAGTTCTTAATTCCATAAATTTTTACAAAATTATTCATGATGCACCTTTAAGAAAATAAAGTTTAAATCAAAAACTCAAAAGAGATTCTAACATTGTAGAAGAAAGGTTACGGGGCCATCGTTTACCAATGAAACTTTCATATTAGCTCCAAAAACTCCGCTCTGAATATTGATAAATGTTTTAAATTTTTCTACCATATATTCGTATATATTTTCTGCCTCTAATGGGTTCATAGCAGTTGAAAATCCTGCTCTAGTTCCATTCTTAGTATCTGCAGCAAGTGTAAATTGTGATACTAACAAAACATCGCCATTGATGTCACTAACACTTAAATTCATCTTATCATTTGCATCAGAAAAAACTCTATAAGAAAGTATTTTATTGATCATTTTGTCAGCATGAGATAACTCATCTAATTTTTCAATACCAATAAATACCAGCAGTCCTTTGTTAATTTGACCAACATTAGTTCCTTCAACTTCAACACTTGAAGATGTTACTCGTTGAATTAGTGCTTTCATTTAGTTAAGATGATAGATAGGAGATATCAGCTACCGATAAAAATAAAGCCCTCACACGACTTATAAGCATCAGACGGGCCTCTCTTACCTCTAAATCGTCTGCATTAACCATGACAGTTTCAAAGAAAATATCAATTACATCTTTTAAATCAAGTAAAGATCGCATAATAGCTTTATAGTCTTGTTTCTCAGTTAATTGCTTAGTAATTAGTTCAGTTACCTTATAAAGTTTTTTCTCTGATTCCTCAAGCAGGATCTTCGAGTTTAACTTAGCATGATCCTCCTCAAAGTCCTTAAGAATGTTTTTGATTCGTTTATTGGCTTCAATTAAACTCTTCGATTCGTTTTTTTGAGTAAATTCATTAAGAGCCTCAACTCTCTGATGAAAATCAAATGGCGAACTAGGACTAACTGCAAGAACTGCCTCATAAATACTGCCATCTATGCCCAAATCCTTATAGTATGCCTTAAGGCGTTCCATCATAAATTGATAGATTGACAAAGAGGAATCTCTATCTACTTCTTTTAAATGCAAGTTTAGAGAATAATCGATCAGCTCTTTTAGATTAAGCTCTATTCGAGCTTCTAGTAATATTCGTAGCAACCCCAATGCCAACCTTCTAAGTGCGAAAGGGTCTTTGGATCCTGTTGGTGCCTGCCCGATTCCATAAATACCCGTAATTGTATCTAGTTTGTCCGCAATTGCGACCACCAGACCTTCGTTTGTTGAAGGCAATTTGTCCCCAGAAAATCTTGGCTGATAGTGCTCTCTAATGGCAATTGAAACAGCCTTTGACTCGCCATCATTAAGTGCATAGTAGCCACCCATAATGCCCTGTAAATCAGCAAACTCTCCAACCATCTCACTCATTAGGTCAGATTTAGATAATAATCCTGCCCTCGCAGAAATATCAGCATCAAATCCAACCAAACCAGCAATATAATTACTAAGAGATTCAATGCGCTTTGCTTTTTCAGCCATTGAACCCAATGACTTCATAAACAAAACATTCTCCAGTTCACCAAGTCTTTGATCAAGTCTAACTAATTTATCTTGATTCCAAAAAAACTCTGAATCTGCAAGTCTTGGGTGAATAACACGTTCATTTCCTTCAATAACCACCTGTAGATTTGTTGATTCAATATTTGCAACTGAGATGAAAGAAGGCAATAAGTTACCCTTACTATCAACCATATGAAAGTATTTTTGATGCAATTTCATAGCTGATATCAGCGCCTCTTCGGGAACAGTTAAGAATCTTTTATCAAATGTTCCTGAGAATGCTCTAGGATACTCAACTAATGCACAAACCTCATCAAGTAATGAATCATCAATAACTACTTCTGCATTTTTTGTTTTAGCGACCTCTAAAACTTGTTGACGAATAATTTCCTTACGTTTATCAAAATCGACTTCTATTTTTGCCTTATTGAGCATGAATGACTGATACTTATTTGCATGAGATATTTCTAAAAGTGAGTCTTCATTAGATCTTAAACCTTTTGTAGTATTTCCACTTTCTAGCCCCATAATGTGAGCTGGTACAACTTCATTATCAAGCATCATCACCAACCAGTGCACTGGCCTAACAAAAGAGTAGTCGAGATCTCCCCACTTCATAGCTCTAGTAATTGGAATATTATTTATTGAGGATTCAATAATCTTAGGCAGTAAGCTTTGAATATTTTTTCCCGTCTCTTGGGTTTTATAAAAGTAATACTCTTTATTTCCAAGAGAGCGCTTCTCGAGTTCACTTATATCAACACAACAAGACTTAGCAAAACCCTCTATCGCCTTATCTGGTGATTCTACTGAGGGTCCTTTCTTTTCAATAATTTGATCTTGCTGCTTGCTTTGTAATTCAGCAATAGTTATTGCTAGACGTCTCGGAGTGGCGTATGCAATTACATTAGATGTTGAAATATTGAGTTGCTTAAGCTCGTTAATAATGTTGTCTTTAAGAGAACTAGAGAGCTTTACTAATAGCTTTGGAGGTAACTCCTCAGTACCTAATTCTAATAAAAAATCTTGCGTTTTCATGCTTAATATTTTAATTTATTGTATAGATTAAAAAGTTAAATAATAAACCAAAAAAATTTCCTAATTAAGGAGTAAAAGTAAACCTAATATCTTTATCCCAAACGCTAGCATCAGGTGCTACAGGCAATGGTGAGGCTTTTTTGATAGCCCTTTCAATTGACCTCTTGAATCCTATAGCTTCACTACTATCTCCAACATTGTCTTCTCCGAATGTAATATTTAATACCTCACCTTCTCTATTTTGGATAATTGATACGTCAGCAGACCAGCCAGGCTTTGCCCCTGGGTAGTTCCAAACGGATTTAACTTTTGCTGCAATATTATATTTCCAAGCAGATTGCAAAATAGCTTTTTGATCTTCAATATTTTGCATCAACTCCGAGCTTTTTTCCTCTTGAATTTCCTGGTTAAGAAGTTGAGTATATTGTTCCCTTTCATAGGCTTGTTGTTGAGCAGCAATCTCTGCCTCAAGCTGATTTTTTAATTCCAGTTCTATTTGTGTAAGCTGTTGAGCTATTTTAGCCTGCTCCTCTGCTAGTTCTTTCTTCTTAGCAGCAACTTCCGCTTTTTCTTCAGCATCTCTAAGCTGATCTTCAGCTTCTCTAGCTTTAACCTCAGCTAATTGTTTTTGTTCATCTGCCTCTTTTGCCTTGTCTTCTGCCTCTTTTGCTTTAGCCTCAGCTATTTTCTTTTTCTCAGCTGCCTCTTTAGCTAATTTTTCAGCTTCTTTAGCTTTAGCCTCTGACAAATCTGTTTGTGTAGCAGCATCTTGTGCTCTTGCCTCAGCCTCATCCGCTGCCGCCTCAGCTATTCGTTTTTGCTCAGCAGCTTCATTAGCCTTTACTTTTGCTTCATCTGCTTTTGCCTCAATTGATTCTCTTTGCTCTGCAGCTTCAAGAGCTAATTTATCAGATGCTAACGCATCTAACTCAGCCTTTTTTGACCTTGTTTCAGCTTCTAGTGTTTTCGTTACAGCATCTTTAAGCTGATCTTCAGCTTCTTTAGCCTTGGCTTCAGCTTTTAAAGTTTTCGTTACAGCTTCTTCAAGCTGGTCTTCAGCTTCTTTAACCTTTTCTTCTGCTTCTAGAGCTAATATTTCAGCTTCTTTAGCTTTAACCTCAGCTAATTGTTTTTGTTCATCTGCCTCTTTTGCCTTGTCTTCTGCTTCTTTAGCTTTAGCCTCAGCTATTTTCTTTTTCTCAGCTGCCTCTTTAGCCAATTTTTCAGCATCTTTAGTTTTGGCTTCTTCAGTTATTCTTTTTGCTTCAGCATCTTTCGCTTTCGCTTCTTCTGTTATTCTTTTTGCTTCAGCCTGCTCCTTTTTCTTAGAGGCCTCTTTAGCTAATTTTTCAGCTTCTTTAGTTTTAGCCTCTTCTGCTTTACGCTGAACTTCAGCCATAATTTTTTTTGCTTTTGCTTTTAATGCCTCTTGCTCGGCAACCTTTTGGTCTTTTTTAGCAGTCTCAGAACGCTTCTCTTCACTTTTTAGTTTTTGTTGTTTTTGTTTTTCAACATCTTTAAGGCGTTCTTGTTCAGCTTCTATGATTTCTGGATCGATTATGACAGCTTGAACTGGAGCTGGCTGAGAATTAGAGGATTGTTGCTGAGGAGCTTGCCAACGATCAACATTGGCATACAACAAACCAAACAACAACAATGCATGTAATATTACTGCAGCCCAAAATGCAACTGGATGCTTTTTAGAAATCTTAATTAATGGCTGCATCATTGTATGAATGAGGCCAAGAATAAAGATTATGAATTTTTTTAAATATTTATAAGATAGATTCAAAATTTTAAGAACTAAAATTTTGAAATTAGACTCCGCAAGGACTTCACCTTTAATTGACTTTGAAGTATCTTTTTCTTTAATCGATTCATCAGTTTTTTTAGAAAATAGATCTCGAAAAAACAGAGTAATCTTTTTAACAAAATTCATAATTTAAAATCGATTAATTAAGGTTTTCAGTCATAAAACCCACTTTATCAAGTATGTCAAATTCTTTCAATCTAGCAACAACATTTATGACTTTTTCAAAATCAACTCTTCTATCACCTCTAACAAATACCTGCATTTCTGGATAAATTTGTTTTCTTGCAATAATTTGATTAATTGCAACGTTAAGTGTTACAGGCTCTAGGTCTCCGATTTCTTCAATGCCAGTACTCATCATCGAATTAATATAGTAAGTACCATCTTCGGTAATAGAAATAATAGAAGGTTGTTGCTCTTGATATTCAACCGTTTTAGATTCAGCTGGTGGTAAGTCAACCTCTACACCTTGTTCGATAATCGGAGTGGTCATCATAAAGATAACCAAAAGAACTAACATTACATCAATATAAGGAACAATATTAATATCTGCGTTAATATTTGGTCTTGAGCGCTTAGGCAATGCAATCATTTTTGTCTTTGTAGAATTACAAATATTTCTTCAACAAATGCCGTATATTTATTGCCTATCTCTTCGACATGAGAAACTAATCGATTGTAAGCTATTGTTGCTGGAATAGCTGCAAAAAGTCCAAAAGCTGTAGCAATAAGCGCCTCTGCAATTCCAGGAGCAACAATAGCTATTGTTGCCTGCTTAACAGATGCAAGTCCAATAAAAGAATGCATTATTCCCCAAACCGTTCCAAAAAGCCCTATATAGGGACTAGATGAAGCGATCATTGCAAGAATAGAAAGACTAGAGTCAAGTCGATCAATTTCATTACTTGCCGAAGTATTCATTGACCTATAAGCTCTTTCTGAATTCATAATAAGGGATTGGTTCGTTGTAGACTTGCTATGAGTAAATTCTTTATAGCCAGAGCCGAAAATATCTTCCATTGCAGTCCAGTCAGAGGCTAGTGGTGGTAACTTTTTATACAAAACAGATAATTTATCTTCTCTTTCAAATTCCTGATGAAAGTCCTCAATATCATTAGACGCATCCATCAATATCTTTTTCTTAGACATAATAACTGTCCAAGAATATATTGACATCAAAACCAGAATAATCATCACTAATTGAACGACTATACCTGCGCTAAATATTAGACCAATGATTGATAAACTATTTTCTTCCATTTAGTTTCTCCAAGATTTCTTGCGGTAAAGCGCAAGGTTTTAAATTATTTTTAAATACAGAAACTACCTTAACTTCCGAATTAAATAATACCGTATTTTTCTCTATATTTATTACGACCTCACTCAATATACTTTAGATAATTAGCATAATAAACAACACCCTCAGAATCCGTATCTTTGAAATAGATTCTAATACTTAGCTGACTCATTTTCCATATAAATCTTGAGTGTGATTTTTTTGACGAACTTCTCCCAAATGAGAAAAAGCAAGATCTGTTGCAACTCTGCCTCTCGGAGTTCGCATAATAAAACCCTGCTGAAGAAGGTATGGCTCAACCATATCTTCAAGAGTCAATTTTTCTTCGCCAATTGCTGTTGCAAGAGTATCAAGACCTACAGGCCCAGCAGAAAACTTTTTAATGATTAAGCTTAAATAGTCTCTATCAAGTTTCTCTAGCCCCAACTCGTCGACTTTGAGCGCTTCAAGCGCCTCCTTGGCAATTTGTTTGTTGATAATACCTTTGGTCTTAACATCTGCAAAATCTCGAACACGTCTTAATAAGCGATTAGCAATCCTTGGCGTTCCTCTTGAGCGTTTAGCTATCTCTTCAGAGCCTTCTTTTTCAATAGTGATTGTCAAAATTGATGCTGACCTCTCTATTATCTCTTCTAGCTCTTTTATATTATAAAAAGATAAACGATGGACAATTCCAAACCTATCTCTCAAAGGAGATGTCAACATTCCAGCCCGAGTTGTTGCACCAATTAGTGTGAATGGAGGTAATTCTAATTGAACAGAGTGAGCTGCTACACCTTCACCTACAAGAATATCCAGTTTAAAATCTTCTAGAGCAGGGTAAAGAATTTCTTCAACTACAGGGTTGAGTCGATGAATTTCATCAATAAAAAGAATGTCAAACGGCTCTAACTTAGTAAGAATTGCAGCCAAGTCTCCAGATCGCTCAAGAACAGGGCCAGATGTTTGCTTAATACCAGCATTCATTTGATTTGCAATAACATTCGCGAGTGTTGTTTTTCCCAAACCTGGCGGTCCATAAATTAAACAGTGGTCCAGAACATCGCTTCGTGATTTTGCCGCTTGGATAAATAAAGACATCTGAGATTTAACATCCTCCTGCCCAATAAACTCTTCAAAAGAGACTGGCCTAACTGAGGAAACCTTTATATCTTCATTGTTTTGATTTTCTCCACCAACTAGACTGTCCTCTTCAATCATAAATAATAAGTTTATTAGTAAATTATTAAGTTTATTTTAGACCAATAGACACAAAGTTTTATGAAGAAAATATGAGGATAAGATGAGTTTTATTTAAATATCACTTTAATACAATCAAAAAACTCTTTAAAAAGAATTAATCTCAAAATAAATGAGGCTGTAAAACCATAATTTAATAAAAACTTTCCATAGCGCATTTAAAGTTTATCTTTCGATGAAATTAATCTGACAATGTATAATTGACAGATTAATTTATTATGTTTTTTTAAAATGTCAAATATTGCAATTCTGAGTGTAAATCACCAACTTGCTTCAGTAGCAATTAGAGAGAAAGTTGCATTTTCTCAAAGTGAACTTGCACCCGCTATTTCATCGTTATTATCGACCCAAGAAATTAAAGCTTGTGTTGTTCTCTCTACTTGTAATCGCTCTGAAATTTATGTAACTTATGATGCAGAAAATATTCGCGAAGTTCTTACAAAGTTCTTAGCGTCTATTCATGGAATTGAATATTCTTCTTTATTAAACTATGTCAGTTATTTCGAAGGAAATCAAGCTATAGAACATATTTGCAATGTAGCAGCTGGTCTAGATTCACTAGTTTTAGGAGAGCCTCAAATTTTTGGCCAACTAAAAGAGGCCTATCAGTTCTCAAAAGACCTAGGTGCTTTAGATAAAATTCTTGAAAAACTTTTCCAGCATGCTTTTAAAACTGCAAAAAAAGTACGTACAGATACTAGTATCGGATCATCTCCAGTTTCAGTTGCCTACTGTGCTGTGAAGTTAAGTGAAAAAATATTTACTAATTTAGCTAGTCAAACTGTTTTATTAATTGGTACTGGGGAAATGATCGAGTTAAGTGCTCAACATCTCAGTAAAAGAGGCGTTACAGATATAATATTTGCCAATAGAACACTAGAAAATACGCAATCTCTTGCAATGAAGTATGAAGCAGAAGCCATTACATTAAAAAGCTTATCTGAGAATCTTCATCGAGCAGACATTGTTATCTCTTCAACCGCGGCACCAATCCCAATTATCGGCAAAGGACTTATTGAGACAGTTCTAGTACATAGGAAACATCAACCGATGTTGTTAATAGATCTTGCCATACCAAGAGATATTGAACCAGAGGCTAATCAATTAGAAGATGTCTTTCTTTATACCGTTGACGATTTACAACAAGTGGCTGATAGCCATCTTGAAGACAGGATAAAAGAAAAAGTTATTGCACAAGAAATTATTCGAGTTCAAAATCTAAACTTTATTGTTTGGCTAAATAATATTCCTAATGAAGAAGTCATTAAAAATTATCGTAGACAAGCAAACTTACTTAAAGATGAGCTACTTCAAATTGCCATAAGAAAGCTCGAGTCCGGATCGAGTCCTGATCTAGTAGTAGAAGAACTAGCAGACAAACTAACCAATAAATTATTACACAAAACTTTTCAGAATATTAAAAACTCAAAAAATATTAAACTGGATCACACTAATAATAGTAGCGAAACAAAAAAGAAATATACCGACATTAGTAACTAATGAACCAATCGATTATTACTAAACTGGAACAATTATCAATGCGCCTTGAAGAAATCAATGCATTGCTTTCTGAACAGTCAATTGCCTCTGATCAAAATAAATTTAGAGAACTTTCAATTGAGCACTCTCAACTAAGCCCAATTAATGATCAATATAATCAGTATCTATCAACCATTAGTGATATTAATACTGCTAAAAAACTTTTAACTGAAGATGACCAAGATATAAAAGAAATGGCAGAAGAAGAAATTAGCTCAGGTCAAAATAAACTAGTCCAACTAGAATTAGAGTTAAAAAAATTACTTCTACCAAAAGACCCTAATGATTCACGTGATATCATTATTGAAATCCGCGCTGGCACTGGTGGAGATGAAGCTAGTATTTTTTCAGGTGATCTTTATAGAATGTACACTCGTTATGTAGAGAAGTCAAAATTTAAAATTGAAATTTTGAGTTCAAATATTGGCGAGCATGGAGGATTTAAAGAGATTATTGCTCGAATCAGTGGATCAAATGTTTATTCTAAACTTAAGTTTGAGTCAGGCGCTCATCGAGTACAAAGAGTCCCCGAAACTGAGTCTCAGGGGAGAGTTCATACATCTGCCTGTACTGTTGCAGTTATGCCAGAGGTAACCGATATCGAAGAAGTTAATATTAATATGAGTGATGTCAGAGTAGACACGTTTAGAGCTTCAGGAGCTGGCGGACAACATGTCAATAAAACTGATTCTGCTGTTAGAGTGACCCATATCCCTACTGGAACAGTCGTTGAGTGCCAAGATGGTAGATCACAGCATAAAAATAAAGCCCAAGCTTTGTCAGTGCTTGCTTCTAGAATTCTTGATTCACAGCAACAAGAACAACAACAAGAACAAGCCTCTCAGCGAAAAGAGTTAGTTGGAAGTGGTGATCGGTCACAAAGAATCAGGACTTATAATTACCCTCAAGGAAGGGTCACAGATCATCGCATTAATTTAACACTTTATAAGTTAAGTGAAGTTATGGAAGGAGACTTACAGGTATTCATTGACCCGCTGATACTTGAACAACAAACAAATCAATTAACAGAACTTAATGACACTCTTTGATTAATTTTGACTCGGTATTAGCTGCACAATAAAGAAGAAAAAACCTAAAGTAATTACTATTGCAGGACCTGTAGCTACATCCAAGGCCATTGAGGAGTATAACCCAAGCATAACAGAGACAATTGAAACGCCTATTGAGCTGAATATCATAGTAATTGGAGAGTTCGAAAAGACTCTTGCTATAGCTGGTGGAATTATAAGCAACGATGTAATCAATAAAACCCCTACAATTTGAACTGACACTGAAACTGCAAGGGCTATTAAGAACATAAATAGCAACTCATAAGCCAACTTATTAATACCTTCAGCCTTTGCTAACTCTTCATTTAAAGTTAATAGTAATAACTTTTTCCAATTTAAAACCAGAAGGACAATAACCACAGCCATTACAACAAAAATCCAATATATATCTTGAATAGATATAGAGAGAATATCACCGAAAAGATAGGAAAAATAATCAGTATTGCGATCGCCAATAAAACCTAACACAACGATTCCAACTGCTAAAGAAACATGAGAAAAGATGCCTAAAACTGCATCATTTGACCAGAAATTTCGTTGCTGCAAAATAACAATCAATATTGCAAATAAAGCTCCAACAATAAGTAGTCCAAAGTTAATGCCAATACCTGTTGCCAACCCTAAAGCAACACCTAAAAGCGCACTATGAGAAATTGAATCAGAGAAATACGAAAGACGCTTCCATATAACAAAGCATCCGAGCGAGCCTGCAATAACTGAAACACCAAGTGATGCTATTAAAGCCCTATAAATAAAATCATCCATAATTTTTCAAACCCTAGTAAGCCTTTTGACAATCCTTACATAGCCCATAAAGATAAAGGGAATGATCTGTTAGCTCAAAACCATGTTTTTTTGCAATTTGAAGTTGGTGTTGCTCAATAATATCATCTTGAAATTCGATAATCATATTACATTTAACACAAACTAGGTGGTCATGATGTTCCACCCCACATAGCTCATAGACAGCCTGGTTATTTTCAAAATTTAATTTTTGAACAATACTTGACTCTTCAAATTGAGATAAAACTCGATAAATAGTCGCAATTCCAACCTCTTCATGATGTTCAATAAGCGCCCGATAAATATCTTCAACACTCAAATGATGATTGGGTGAATTCTCTAAAACCTCTAAAATCTTTAGTCTCGGTAGAGTAACTTTTAGACCAGCACTTTTTAAATCTTCGGCATCCATATAAAAATCCTTAAGGTAAAATCTTATTTATATTTTATATTGTTCGATAAACATGAAGAGACTAACTTTTATTATGCTTACCTTTATGGTTCTTAGCGGGTGTTCTAATTCTCTACCTAAGATGCCCGAGATGCCTAAATTGCCAAAGTTCTCTATGCCTAGCTGGACTAAGGTTTCACTTCCTTCAATCGACATTTACAAACCGACAATTTTGCAAGGCTCTATCCTTGATATAAATGATGTTAATCAGCTCGAATTAGGAATGTCAAAGAATACCGTTATGAACCTAATCGGCTCACCAAGTATTAGCGACCCTTTCCACAAATATCAGTGGGATTATATTAACCATTCAACTATCAATGGTGAGCAAGAGATTCATTACCGCTTAAAACTAGTCTTTAGTGGGGAGGTTTTATCTGAAATTGACAAGACTGGCCTAGATGGACTTAGTAGTAATCAATAAAGAGGCTTTTCTTTAGGGTTATCCAAATGCTACTTACATTTTTTCGCCTTTACGAGGCTTATCCACTAAAATAAAGGCATGTCCAAATTAATCATTAATGACTTAAGCTGTCAAAGAGGTTACAACCAGCTTTTTACTGACCTTTCTTTTGAGCTACATGCTGGAGAAATACTACGAATTTCAGGTGCTAATGGCTCAGGTAAAACTTCACTACTAAAGATGATTGCTGGGCTTAATTCACCAGAATCAGGTTCTATTTCTTATAATAAAAATGATATCAAAACCTATCAATATCAATTGGATATATTTTATCTGGGACATCTACCAGCCTTGAGTCCTGAACTTAGTTGCATCGAAAACCTTGAATACCTTACCCAACTCAGCAACCAAGAATCTAAATCTAATCTTGATGGAGCTTTATCCAAGGTTGGTTTAAATAACTATAAAAATGAACTTGTTGGCTCTCTTTCTGCGGGACAAAAAAGAAGAGTAGCCTTGTCAGCACTTTTCATATCTCATTCCAAATTATGGCTCTTAGATGAACCTTTTACTGCTCTCGATTCCGATGGCATTGAAATTATTGAAAATCAAATAAAAAAGCACTGTAATGAAGGTGGACTTTGCATCTTAACAACTCATCAAGACTGCAAAATAGAAAACTTAAGAGAACTTTCTTTATGAGTATCTTTATAAAAACCCTGAGAAGAGATTTAAAAATGGCACTAAGGAACCCGTCGAGTTTCCTTAACCCCCTGTTGTTTTTTATCATTGCTATTTCTCTATTCCCAATAGCTATCAGCCCAGAAACTCACACATTGTCAAATATGGCTCCGGGAATCATTTGGGTTACTTCTATGCTGTCAGTACTGCTGTCACTTAATGCTCTATTTCATTATGACTATGACAATGGAGTGCTTGAACAGATGATCATTTCTCATCACCCACTGCCATTAATATTGCTCGCTAAGACAACAGCTCATTGGATTCTGACTGGGCTACCAATAATATTACTTTCCCCATTACTTGGCATGACTCTCTTCTTAGATTCTAAAAATATTTACATTTTAACCCTAACTTTATTTCTAGCAACTCCCTGTCTAAGTCTAATAGGAGCTATAGGAGCCTCATTGATTGTTGGTATTAAAAACTCTGGAATGCTTTTATCCTTATTAATTTTGCCTCTTTATATCCCAATCTTAATTTTTGGCACAAGTGCAGTATCTCAGTCACAATTCAACCTTCCAATTGATGGTCAGCTCTATTTTTTAGGTTCTGTTCTAATTCTCAGCTTAATAACATCACCATTTATAAGTGCATTAGCACTAAGAATTAGTCTTGAATAGGGTTTACATTTTTGAATTAAAGATTATAATTATTTAATCGCTGATTTGTTCCGATTGCTAGCGTTGCCACTTAGATGGCTAAAATAAGCTAAAGCTGGTGTTTTCCTAAAAACCCAACTTTAAGATTTTTAAATTTTTATTAGGACTATGCCATGATATTTACTTCCGAATCTGTTTCAGCCGGCCACCCAGACAAAGTTTGTGATCAAATCTCTGATGCTATCCTTGATTCTGTGCTTTCTCAAGACAAAGATTCACGAGTAGCTGTTGAAACCTTAGTAAAAGACAACCAAGTAGTATTGGCTGGAGAAATAACTACCAATGCTGATATTGATTATGCTGATATTGTTCGCAAAACTATTCTTGAGATTGGCTACAACAAAGAAGAGTATGGCTTTAATGGTAATACCTGCTCAGTAACTAATCTTCTTGGAGCGCAGTCTCAGGACATTTCTATAGGTGTTACTGAGAGTGAAAGTCGTGAACAAGGAGCTGGTGACCAAGGACTAATGTTTGGTTATGCTGAGAATTCTACTGATGAATTAATGCCTGCCCCTATAATGCTTGCCCATAAGCTTGTTAGGCGTCAAGCTGATTTAATGTTGGACGGCTCTTTACCTTGGCTAAGGCCAGACGCTAAGTCTCAAGTCTCTTGTATTTATGAAAATAATCAAATTGTTGGAATTGATGCAGTAGTACTTTCCACTCAGCACGATGGTGACATTTCTCTTGATGAACTGAGAGAGGTGGTACTGGAAGAGATCATTAAACCTATATTGCCAGAAAAATGGCTTACAAATAATACGCAGTATCACATTAATCCTACTGGAAACTTTGAAATAGGTGGCCCTGTTGGAGATGCTGGATTGACAGGCAGAAAAATTATTGTTGATACCTATGGTGGTATGGCTCGACATGGAGGCGGTGCATTTTCTGGAAAAGATCCTTCTAAGGTAGATAGAAGTGCAGCGTATGCGACTCGCTATGTTGCAAAAAATATTGTTGCAGCAGGGCTTGCTGAGCGATGTGAGATTCAAGTTTCCTATGCAATTGGTGTTGCAGAACCGACTAGTATTAGTGTTGATACGTTTGGAACTGGGAAGTTACCTCATCATGAAATTGTAGATCTAATCAGAGAACATTTCGACTTGCGCCCCAAAGGGCTAATTGCAATGTTAGATTTAAAACGACCAATCTACCGACAAACTGCAAGTTACGGTCATTTTGGAAGAACCGAAGACTCAATTAGCTGGGAAAAGATTGACAGAGTTGACCTACTAAAATAGTTTCTTTTTCGTTTATTTTTGGTATAATCATATTCCTGCCAAGGGGCGTTGCATTGAGATTTAACTCAATCAGGCTTGGCATTCAAAACGACGCTCATTTTTTCAATTTAAATGGAAATAAAATGAGTAATTCAATAATTGATAATAATGACTATAAAGTTGCCGATATCAGTCTTGCAAACTTTGGACGCAAAGAGATAGAATTAGCAGAGGCTGAAATGCCAGCTTTAATGGCACTTAGAGCTAAGTACAACAGTTTAAAGCCCCTAGAAGGCGCCAAAATTATGGGTTGTATTCATATGACTATCCAAACAGCCGTCCTTATGGAAACATTAGTTGAACTTGGAGCTGAAATTCGCTGGTCATCTTGTAATATTTTTTCAACTCAAGACCACGCAGCATCTGCTATGGCGGCAAGTAATATTCCTGTTTTTGCTTGGAAGGGAGAAACAGAGGAAGAGTTTTTATGGTGCATTGAACAAACAATTCTTCAAAATGGTAATCCATGGGACGCCAATATGATTCTAGATGATGGTGGTGACTTGACTCAAATGGTTCATGAAAAATATCCAGAAATGCTTGATTATATTCATGGAATCAGTGAGGAAACTACAACTGGCGTTCACCGTTTATTAGAAATGATTGAAAGTGGCGAACTAAAAGTTCCAGCAATCAATGTTAATGATGCAGTTACTAAATCAAAAAATGACAACAAGTATGGATGCCGCCACTCACTAAATGACGCTATAAAGCGTGGCACAGATATGCTAATGTCGGGCAAAAAGGCGCTACTTATTGGCTACGGTGATGTTGGAAAAGGCTCAGCTCAATCACTTCGTCAAGAAGGAATGATTGTTAAGATCAGTGAAATCGACCCTATATGCGCTATGCAGGCCTGTATGGATGGTTTTGAAGTGATCTCTCCTTATAAGAACGGCATAAATACAGGTTCAATGGACTGCATTAATAAAGAATTGTTAAGTACTACTGATTTAATTGTTACAACTACTGGTAACACTAATGTTTGTGACTCATCGATGCTGAGTAGCCTTAAGGCAGGTTCTGTTGTGTGTAATATCGGTCACTTCGATAATGAAATTGATACAAAATATATGCGTGATAACTGGAAGTGGGATGAGGTCAAACCTCAAGTTCATCGAATCTATAGGTCAGAAAATAAGAATGATTATTTAATCCTTCTTTCTGAAGGTCGTCTAGTAAATTTAGGCAATGCTACAGGGCACCCTTCTAGAATTATGGATGGCTCCTTTGCAAACCAAGTGCTTGCTCAAATGCATCTTTTTGATAAAAAATTTGCTGACTTACCTAAAGAAAAAAAACCAGCCAACATTACGGTTGAATTACTTCCTAAAAAGCTTGATGAAGAGGTGGCTGCTGGAATGGTTGGTGGATTTGGAGGTGTACTAACGGTGATGACTGATACTCAAGCGCAATACATTAATACACCTAAAGATGGCCCATTCAAGCCAGAGACCTATAAGTATTAAGTTGTTATTGTATCTAAAATAAAAATGCGGGATATTTTCCCGTATTTTTTTATTATCAATTATTGACACTTGTAAATGCTGACCTCAATAGTTACTGGTGAGGTAAAATTTTTGTTATTTTTAGATTAAATTTAATGCCAGTTTCAGACCTAGATACAACCAAATCATTTCAGAATTTAATCATCAAATTACAAAATTATTGGGCTGAAAAAGGCTGTGCTATTGTTCAACCGTTTGACATGGAGGTTGGTGCTGGAACCTTTCATCCTGCTACTTTCCTAAGGTCTATTGGTCCTGAGCCCTGGAAAGCTGCATACGTTCAACCATCAAGAAGACCTGGAGATGGGCGCTATGGAGAAAACCCTAACCGTCTTCAGCACTATTATCAATTTCAAGTCTTATTAAAACCCTCTCCAAGTGACATTCAGGACTTATATCTTGATTCATTGAGCGCCATTGGTATCGATTTAAAGATGCATGATGTCAGATTTGTTGAAGATAATTGGGAATCACCTACACTCGGCGCATGGGGGCTTGGCTGGGAAGTTTGGCTAAATGGAATGGAGGTAAGTCAGTTCACTTATTTTCAACAGGTGGGTGGTCTCGCTTGTAAGCCAATTTCTGGTGAGTTAACCTATGGATTAGAGAGATTAGCAATGTACCTCCAAGGCGTAGATAGTGTTTATGACCTTATATGGACTGAAGGCTTAACTTATGGTGATGTTTATCATCAAAATGAAGTGGAGCAGTCTAAATATAACTTTGAGATTGCTGACACTGAGGTCCTTTTTAGGCAGTTTGATGAAGCAGAAGCAATGAATTCAAAACTCATTGAACAAGATCTGCCTTTCCCGGCATATGAGCAAACTATGAAAGCCTCTCACTTGTTCAATCTTTTGGATGCTAGACACGCTATAAGTGTTACAGATAGAGCAAGATTTATTCGCAGAGTAGGAGCAATGAGTCAAAAAGTAGCCCAATCTTATTTTGAATCTCGAGAGCGATTAGGCTTTCCAATGCTACAGAAATAAGCGTTAACTTCTTAATGAGACCCTTTCATACCCTCTACAATAAGATTTTAGACTGGTCATCGAGTCGATTTGCTGTTATTTGGTTGTCCACAATTAGTTTCTTAGAATCTTCGATTCTACCCTACCCTATACAAGATATCTTGCTGGCGTCTATGTCACTCAAGAATAGAAATAGAGCTTACTACTTTGCAATTATTTGCACTTTAAGTTCAGTACTAGGGGCAATTGCTGGCTACTACATCGGCATCTATGCAATCAACCTTATTATGCCAGTATTAGATACAATGAATTATCTACCAGAATTAAATAAAGCTGAGAAGTACTTTAACACCTACGGAATTTGGATCATTCTAATTGCAGGTTTTAGTCCAATACCATATAAGCTCTTCACTATTAGTGCAGGAATGATGTCAATGCCTCTCTTACCCTTTGTGATTTTCTCTTTAGTCGCTCGCAGTGCTCGCTATTTGTTGATTGCTTTTCTGGTAAGAAAGTTTGGAAAACGCTGCGATGCATGGTTAAATAAGTACATTGATAGATTAGGATACTTGCTAATTATTGTTGTTGCCCTAGGTATATGGTATGTCTACTAAATATTTAATTATTTTTTTATGTGTTTTTCTTTCTGGCTGTTTCACAAATAACCCAGGTCAAGTCACCGTTGTTGAAAAATCATTTAATAAAATTGTAGTTGAACAACAAACCTCCTCTAACACCAAAGAGGTAAAAGTAAATAAGAATTGGTCTCTTCCTGTCAATTCTTCAATTCTTAAGAACTACTCAGAAAAAAATAACCATTTAGGCTTAACCTACAATAACACTGCTGGTCAAAATGTCAGGGCAGTTAGAAAAGGAGAGGTCGTCTATAGCGGCGACAAAATGACGAGCTATGGAAAAATGATCATTATCAAGCATGCTTTTGGCTTTTATAGCATCTATAATCAAAATCAGGACTTGCTAGTTAGTGAAGGCGATGTAATAGAAAAAGGTCAAGTTATCGCTATAACCGGTAATAAACCGTTTTATTTCGAAATGAAAAAATACGAAGAGGCTATTAATCCTTTAAAATATCTTTAATGAATGATTTTATCCAAAATATAAGTCCAATCCAGATGGTAGCTGTACTATCGGTTCTTGCTATTATTGCACATATAGCTCTAGGTTCTGTTCTAAAGCAAATAACCAAACATTCTGGCAGCACTAAAACACAGATAGATGATTATCTAATTAATGCAATTTCAGCGCCACTTAAATTATTTATTTGGTATGGATGGCTATACTTTTCATTGCTAGAGCTAACATCTGAAATTCAGTCTCTGGGTCAAATTGTTGGCTACATAAGTATTACACCAATCTTTATTTTGACTTGGGGAATCCTAAGGCTAATATCTAGTACCGAAAGTTATATGTTAGAGAAAGAAGGTAATGTAGATAAAGATTCAGTTAGATTATTTACTCGTCTAATCAAGATTCTTTTTGTTTTTGCAATTATTCTTGGTGTCGCTCAATTCTACGGTTACGCTGTTTCCTCTATCTTAACTTTAGGTGGTGTGGGTGGTATTGTTGTCGGTTTTGCTGCCAAGGATATGCTTGCCAATGTTTTTGGTGGCTTAATGATCCAAATGGATAAGCCATTTTCAACTGGAGATTGGATTCGAACTACAGATAAAAGTATAGAAGGTGTGGTTGAAAAAATTGGCTGGAGAATGACTCGTCTTCGTACCTTCAATAAAAACCCTGTTTATGTCCCCAACGGTATTTTTGCAACCATTCCCATTGAGACACCTTCTAGAATGACTAACCGTGAAATTAATGCAGTTATCGGTATCCGTTATGACGATATTGCACAAATGCCAAGTATTATTGAGAAGGTTGAAAAATTGTTGGCTAACCATGAACACATTGCTCACGATGAACCTTGTCGTGTGTATTTTGACTTGTTCAATGCCTCTTCACTCGATTTTGTGATTTGGGCTTTTAGTCCGATCACTGACGGAGCAGAATTTAAAAAAATTAAAGGCAAACTATTGCTTGATGTAGCTCAAATTATTGCGGATCAGGGTGCTGAAATTGCCTATCCAACTCAAACTCTTCATATTCAAAAGCCAGCATAATGGGTCTCTCTAAATTACACATCCGCACCTTTGGGTGTCAAATGAACGAGTACGATTCTAACAAAATGAGTGACGTACTCAAACATTCTCACGGGCTCGAATTGACTGATAATATTGATCAAGCAGACGTCCTTTTAGTAAACACCTGCTCGATTCGAGAAAAGGCCGAGGAAAAACTATTTCATCAACTAGGGCGCTGGAAAAAATTAAAAACTAATAATCCAAGCTTAGTGATTGGTGTAGGAGGCTGTGTTGCCTCCCAAGAAGGCGACCTAATACTTAAAAGAGCACCATATGTCGATATAATTTTTGGCCCTCAAACACTTCATAGGCTCCCAAATATGCTCAATGAAGTACTTGATAATAGTGAGATAAGTATTGACATTTCTTTCCCAGAAATTGAAAAATTTGATTATTTACCTGAGCCTCACAGTGAAGTAGCATCAGCATTCGTCTCAATAATGGAAGGCTGCAGTAAATATTGTACTTTTTGCGTTGTCCCATATACCAGAGGTGAAGAAATATCTCGACCTTTTAATGATGTGATTCGTGAAGTTGAATCCTTAGCTGCACAAGGCGTTAAAGAAATTAACCTACTAGGACAAAATGTTAATGCTTTCAGGGGTCTTATGGATGATGGTGAGGCTGCTGATTTAGCACTGTTGATTGCAATTGTTGCTCAAGTATCTGGCATTGAAAGGATTCGATACACAACATCTCATCCAGTAGAGTTTAGTGAACGACTGATTCAAGCCTATGCAGAGGTGCCAGAATTAGTCTCACATCTTCATCTACCTGTTCAGAGTGGATCAGACAAAATCCTAGGTCTAATGAAGCGAGGTCATACCGCTGTAGAATACAAATCGAAGATTCGTAATTTAAAGAAAATTAGACCTGATATTTCTCTTTCTTCAGATTTCATCATTGGTTTTCCTGGAGAAACAGAAGAAGATTTTAATAACACAATGAAACTGATTGATGAAGTAGGGTTTGACAAATCCTTCAGTTTTATTTATTCAAAGCGACCAGGAACAATTGCATCAAGTCTACCTGATGATGTCAAATCATCGGTAAAAAAACATCGACTTTCCCTCATTCAAGATAAACTTAATAAAAATACTGAAGAAATCTCCAAGTCTATGATTGGAAGTATTCAAAAAGTTCTTGTAGAGGGTCTTTCAAAAAAAGGTGCCACTCTTTCAGGTAGAACAGAAAATATGCGTACAGCCCACTTCATTGGTAATAGTGATTTGATTGGTAAACTTGTTTCTGTAAAAATTACAGACGGCGTTGGTAACTCTCTCAAAGCCGAGCTAGTATAGAACTAGAGTCTTAACCAAAGCTTAGAATACCAGTAGTACCGCCCTCTCTCTTCTGAAGGCATTGTGCAGTTATATCTACTTCTTCCTATTGTCAGAGGCTTTTTTGACTTAACAGTTAGCCTTTTTGGTGACAACCATTTAAGCTCTGGCTGATCTTGACCAGAAACATAACATGAAAAATTAGCTTTCTCATAAGTCGTTAAAGAACGTGAAAAGGATAAAGTTAATAAGGGCATAAAGTCACCAGAAATAACTATAGCCTTAGGGTCTTCTGAATCAACTGGCATATGCAAAGTATTTATCTTTAAAGTAAAGCTATCCATTGTTGCATATGGACCTGACATTGAGAATCTTGGCAAGTTCAAAAAATCACTCTCATTACTTATAACACCTGATTGCTGACCAAACCCAATGTATCCAAGAGAACTCAGAAGTGAATAGGTATTATCATCAAACTCTCCATAGGGGTAGGCAAAAAATTTATCTTCTGTGCCTAGTTCTTTTTTTATTCTTTGTTGAGCCAAGGTGATTTCGTTTTTCAAAGTCAAAGCATCTTGATTAACTAAGTGAAGGTGTTTTATGCTGTGGTTATATATATCTACAAGACCTGACATTTCTCGAAGTTGCTGCCAAGACATCATCAACTCATAGTTCTTATCGATAGATTCCGTTGATACAAACACTGACATTGGTAATTGATATTTAACTAGTAAAGGATATGCCTCGGTATAGAAAGACAAAAAACCATCATCGGCCGTTAAGCTTACACATTTTTTAGGCAATTTTTCTTGTGCTTTTAGTCTTTGCACAACATCATTTAAAGGAAGCACCTTGTACTCATTCTCTATCAAATACTCTAAGTGAGCCCTAAAAACCTTTGGAGAAGTACTAGTCGATTTAGGCTCCTCATCTGAAAAGCGATGGTACAGAAGCAATACACACTCGCTATTATCCGCAAATGAGACAAATGGAGTCAATATGCATACGACAAATAAAATATTTAAGGAAATTCTAAGTTTCTTCATAAGTTAAATGATAAATCAAATAATATTGTAAATCACGCAACTTATCATTTGTTTTCAATGTAATTCAGTAAAATATTAATCATGAAATTTACACTTGATATTCAAAGTTCCGAACAACTTGCAAATATTTGTGGAGTTTTTGATAAGAACCTTGACTATATTGCTTCAAACCTTAATATTAATGTCTCAAACAAGGGGTCTGATTTTAAAATTAAAGGTGAAAATACACCTTTAGCGGTTTCAGTTTTACAAGATCTTCTGACATTATCAGAAAGTAAAGCTATTGATTTTGTTGATGTTGATCTTTGCATTCAGTCACTAAATAATCCTAATGGTACTTCTAAATCAGTCACTATAAAAACAAGTCGGAAACATATCAATATTCGAAGCACTAACCAACAAAAGTATGTCAATGCTATTATAGAAAATGATGCAGTATTTGCGATAGGCCCTGCAGGTACAGGGAAAACATATTTAGCAGTCGCAAGGGCCGTTGAGGCTCTTGAAAGCTCCAACATTAAAAGAATAGTACTGGTAAGACCTGCCGTTGAAGCTGGAGAGAAATTAGGTTTTTTGCCGGGCGATCTAAGTGAAAAAGTTGACCCCTATCTGCGCCCAATTTATGATGCACTCTATGAATTTATAGGTTTTGAAAAAGTAAATAAATTAATAGAGAAGCAAGTCATCGAAGTTGCCCCTTTAGCTTTTATGAGAGGTCGAACCCTAAATGAGGCTTATATTATTCTTGATGAAGCTCAAAACACCACCATACCTCAAATGAAAATGTTTTTAACTCGAATGGGATTTGGCTCGAAGATGGTAATTACAGGAGATATAACTCAAATAGACCTACCTGTTCCAAACCAATCAGGCCTTATAGATGCAATTAAAATTCTTCATAATATCGAAAATATTGCTTTTTGTAATTTTGATGCTCATGACGTTGTTAGGCATCAATTGGTTAAAAAAATTGTCAGCGCCTACGATCAAGCATAATGAACATCGCTGCTAATAAAATCATTGTTGGCCTCTCTGGAGGTGTTGATTCATCTGTTGCAGCCTTTCTTCTTCTAGAACAAGGATTTCAAGTAGAAGCTTTGTTTATGAAAAACTGGGATGAGGATGACGATGACAAATATTGTAGTGCATCTGAAGACTTATCAGATGCACAGCAGGTAGCCGATCAACTAGGTATAAAGCTTCACACAGTAAACTTCTCACACGAATATTGGGAAGATGTCTTTGAAAATTTTTTATCTGAGCATAAAAAAGGCAGAACTCCCAATCCTGATGTTTTGTGCAACCAAAAAATAAAATTTAAAGCATTCTTAGATTATGCTAAAGACCTTGGTGCCTATAAAATTGCAACTGGTCATTACGCAAGAATTGCTGAAAATAATAAAAAGTATCTATTAAAAACTGGAATTGATGGCAATAAAGATCAGAGCTACTTCCTTCACCTACTAAATCAAGAGCAACTCTCTCAAAGCTTATTTCCGCTTGGTGAAATAAACAAAAAACATGTTCGTGAAATTGCAAAAAATAACAACTTTATAAATTCTGAAAAGAAAGATTCAACGGGGATTTGCTTTATTGGTGAAAGACCATTTGCAGAATTCTTGACTAATTTTCTGCCTAAAGAGAAAGGCGATATTGTTGATGAATATGGGCGTTTTATTAAACATCATGATGGCCTCCCTTTCTACACAATTGGTCAACGCAAAGGACTTGAGATTGGTGGTGGCTTTAGTGATTCTCCTGAGCCATGGTTTGTTGCAGATAAACTAATCGAATCAAATAAAATAGTCGCCGTTCAGGGTGACAACCCTTTGCTTTATCACAATTCCCTTGTAGCAGACAGTGTTCACTGGATAGATAAAGCCCCTAATTTTCCACTTAAATGTGATGCTAAAATACGTTATCGTCAAGCATCTCAAAAATGCAAGGTAATTATGCTAGATGGTGATTGTATAAAAGTTGATTTTAGAGATAATCAAAGAGCTATAACACCTGGTCAGTCAGTCGTTTTTTATGATGGCGATGTTTGCCTTGGTGGTAGCGTAATTAAATCTAAGGCTAATGAATAAAACAGCAAAACAAACCCTAGCATTGGCAAGCATATTTCAATCGACAGCATTAGTACACCAACTCGCCTCAACCGGACAATGCGACAGCCACACTAATAGAGCAAGCTTAAATAGCATAGTTAATGAAAGCGACTCGGTTGATGAAATTTTTACCTCTCCAGAAGATTTAAAAATAGGTTTTGATTCTTTAAGGTTTTTATTTGAGAAAAAGTCAATAGATATGCATAATGTGATGTTGTATGCGACAGCATTAATTAATCTTGAAAAAAAATTAATGAAAAAACCAGATTTATTAAATCATATTTCCAATGAAATTAGTCTTATCAATAAGCAGGAATTTTTTGACATTCATCACAGCAATTCAATTGCTAGACTTGCTGAACTTTACAAAAATACCCTAGGCAGCCTCAATCCAACCATTATGGTCAGGGGTGAACAAATCTACCTCACAAACCGTCACACTGCAAACCATATAAGGGCTCTACTTTTAGCTGGCATAAGAGCTGTGTCTTTATGGAAATTACAAGGCGGCAAAACATGGCACTTACTACTCAATAAGAAAAAAACACTTCAATACGTTAAATCACTAGCAAATTAAACTAGCGCAAACTAATACTTGCATAAATACAGGCGAGACTCTATAATTCATGTTTTTGTAATTTAACCATTAAATAAAACAATATGGCCAACTCAGCAGCATCAAAGAAACGCGCAAGACAAGCAGTTAAACGTAACCAACATAATTCACAAATTCGAGCTAAAGTTCGCACCTTTGTCAAGAAGGTTGTTTCTGCAATTTCTGCTGGAAATAAAAAAGAAGCTATTAGTGGCTTCACAGTGATGCAAAAGAATGTTGATCAGGCTGTCAGTAAAGGCTTAATTCATAAAAATCAAGCTGCCAGAAAAAAGTCTCGCCTTAGCACCCAAATTAAAGCCCTATAAAAATTAGATTGTTAATTTCGTTTTTAGCAGGTTAATATCTAAATAGCAAAATCATAGTTATAATTAAAACCCTCCTTTGAGGGTTTTTTTATACATAAAATTTATTACCATTATGATTGATGAAAGCGATAAATCTTTATTTAGAAATGCCGTTGAACAACAAAAAACTATTGACAAGGATAGCAATAATAAAAACCATCCTTTCAAACATAAACTGAATAAACCTTTTGAAGACTATAAATATTTGTACGAGCCAAATTTAACAGGCTCTGAGCCTGTAATTCATTTCAAAGTTGGATTGTCACCCAAAATAATTAAAAAAATGAAGCAAGGAAATATTGGCTCTACCCCATCTATAGACTTACATGGTCATAAGATCGAAGAAGCTTGCCAGTCACTTTCAAGGTTTATTCATTTCCACTCTAACGAGAGATTTATACATATAATTCATGGCAAAGGCTACCACTCAAATAATGGTCTATCTATCATGAAATCTCAAGTAGTTCACTATCTTAAACAACACCCTCAGGTCTTAGCTTTTTGTTCTTGCACTCAAGATATGGGCGGTACAGGAGCGGTGTTTGTTCATCTCAGAGCTGATGTTTAATCTTGATGAAATTTACTCTGTTTCAGATTTTGTAAAATTATGTAGAAATTCAATTGAACAAAACATACCTCATTGCTGGGTTCAAGGTGAAATATCAAATTTATCTAGACCCTCTTCTGGGCACTGGTATTTTTCTCTAAAGGATGCAAACGGGCAAATTAGATGTGCTTTTTTTCGTCTTAGTCAGCGCAAAATACAGTTTTCCCCTGAAAATGGCATGTCAGTAGTAATCAAAGGTGCGCCAACACTCTATGAACAAAGGGGTGACTTTCAACTAATAGTGCAACAAATGGAGCCTGCAGGTGTTGGAAATCTTCAGCTTGCATTTGACCAACTAAAAAATAAATTAAAAACTGAAGGTTTATTTGCTTTAGAAAACAAAAAAGCACTCCCTGAAACTCCAAAAACTATTGGTGTTATTTCTTCTTCAAATGGATCTGTAATAAAAGACATCATTAAAGTTTTAAATTCAAGATACCCTTTTGCTGATATCCTTCTTTATGACACGATAGTTCAAGGAGAAAATGCCCATAAAAGAATCATAAAGGCACTCCAAGCAGCTGATAAAAGCAATCGCTGTGACGTTATCATATTAGCTAGAGGTGGTGGCTCAATCGAAGATCTATGGGCATTTAATGAGGAGGAACTTGCAAGGGTTATTTTTAATTGTAAAACCCCTATCATAAGCTCTATAGGCCATGAAACCGATACAACTATTGCAGATTTTGTAGCTGATGTAAGAGCACCTACACCATCTGCTGCAGCCGTAAGTGCAACCCCTGATAGACAAGCGATTATCTATCAAGCGTCTAAACTTAGAAAGCAATTGCAAGATTTTATCAGTCGATCTATAGAAAATCAAAAACTCTCTCTCAATCTACTTCAGTTAAGAATTATTGACCCTAGTCAACAATTACAACGAAACGCTCAAAAACTTGATGAATATGAAATACGATTGTTTAGAGAGATAAATATTTTAATTGATCTGAATCAAACTAAGCTGCAGCAACTAAACGTTCGACTTCGCAATAATTCAGAAAACTTCATTAAAGAACAAGCAAGACAACTAAGCAACAACATTGGCCTACTTAACCTACTATCACCTTTAAATACTCTTTCAAGAGGCTACAGTATTACACATAATGAACAAGGCAAAGTTTTAGTTTCATTTAAAAAAATTCATCCTGGAGACCTTATTGTTTCGCAGTTCCATGATGGAAAAGTCACTTCAAAAGTAACTAAGAAAGAGGATAATTAAATGCCACTAACCAAGTAATGAAAATAAAATTTAAATATGAAATCTAACGTCTCGTTTTTCCGTCGATTAGGCTCAATTTCCTACGATTTATTCCTTGTGTTTTCGTTTGTATTCTTTATTGCGGGAATAGTAATTCTAATCAATAACAAGGAACCAATAACTAATAACCTATTCTTTTATCTATTAACTCTTCCTGTAATTTATGCTTATTTTTCAATATCCTGGGTAAAAGGAAAACAAACTCTTGGAATGAGAGCTTGGAAATTTGAAATTATGCAAAAAGATGGAAACAATATTACTTATAAACAATCGCTCATTAGATTAGTATTAGCAATAATTTCATTAGCTGGAATTGGTTTTATATTTCAGCTTTTCAATCAATATAGACTGCCAATACATGACTATTATTCAAAAACGTATCTTGCTTCTATTTATAAATAGCATGATTATCATTTAAAAGGTCAAAATATATAAATTTATGCAAAATAATTCACGTACAAGCCTATTTGGATTTATTGTTAAAAACAAAATTACACTTGTACTTATTGTTATATTAATAGCCCTAATTAAGCAAAATATCTTGGATAATGATTTCCCAAATGTTATTACAAAAAAGCAAAAAGATATTGATGAAATAGAAATTACTAATCTTAATTTGCTAAATAATAATGCACTTCTAGAAAATCAAATCAGTGGCTATATACAAGAAGATTTGAGTTTAATAGAATCTAAGGCGAGATATAAATATGGACTAATTAAAGAAGGTGAAGTGTTTTATAAAGTTAACACAATTATCAATACTGATAATGCAGCAGAATCTAGCGAGTCTACTTTATAATAAAGGTCATTAAATTCACACCTCTAAAAGGAAGTCATAGCTTTCATGCATAATGATAATTGTTACTTAATCATTCCAGCCAGTGGCTCTGGGAGTCGCATGAATGCCGAGATCCCTAAACAGTACCTTAAACTGGAAAATGGCTTAACCATAGTTGATCAATGCCTTAAAACCCTTTTAGAAATTGATCAGATTTCTGGATGTGTTATTGCGCTTGCTAAAGGCGATGAACGATTTAAAGATTCATCCTATTACAAACATCCAAAAATACTTGGATTTGCATTAGGTGGCAAGGAACGCCACCACTCTGTTCTAAGTGCACTCAATAGTTTAAGTGAATTTGCAAGTTCAAATGACTGGATTCTAGTTCACGATGCTGTTCGTCCATGCATTAAAAAGACTGATGTTCAGAACTTAATAGGTGAGATCTTCAATCATTCTATTGGTGGTATTCTCGCTACAAGAGCTATAGATACGATTAAAAAAATAAAGGATAAAGGTGAAGTATCAACAATTGATCGAAAGAAACTTTATCATGCGCAAACTCCACAAATGTTTCGTTTTGGAATTTTAAAAGAAGCGATTAATAATGCAATAGAAATAAATAATCACATTACAGATGAGTCTGAAGCAGTTGAAGACTTAGGGCATTTAATAAAAATTGTTACAGGGTCTAAAAGCAACATTAAAATTACTCAAGAAGATGATCTTGAGCTAGCTAATTATTACTTAAAATAAATTATGACAATAAAAACCGGTTTAGGGCAAGATTCACATGCATTTGAAGATGTTACAGGCAAGCCTTTAATTTTAGCTGGCATTAAATTTGATTACCCTTTAGGGCTCAAAGGTAATAGTGATGCAGATGTAGTTTTTCATTCTATTACTAATGCCATTTCAAGTATCACCGGTAGAAATATATTAGGTTCAGTGGCTGATAAGCTCGCCAAACAAGGTCAAATAGACAGTCAAAATTATCTAAAACTTGCACTCGATGATCTAAATACATGGAAAATAAATCACATCTCAATTTCTATTGAATGCCTAAAACCAAAAATATCTCCTCAAATTGAGTTAATGAGAAATAATATTTCCAAACTCTGCAATATAAGTACCGCTGATGTTGGGATAACTGCAACTACAGGAGAAGGGCTAACTGCATTCGGAAGGGGTGAAGGTATTCAAGTAATAAGCCTCGTAACGGTTAGTAAATCATGACTCTAGTTGATAATCCTACTCGTTCAAAAATCAAAAAAATTCACTTTATAGGTATTGGTGGCTCTGGAATGAGTGGCATTGCAGAAGTGCTTACTAACTTAGGTTATGAAATATCTGGGTCAGACATTCAGTCAAATACCGCAACAGAAAAGCTTGAAAAACTAGGCTGTAGTATCAGTTATAAGCATCAAGTAGAGAATGTAATCGGTAAGCAAGCAGTAGTAGTTTCTTCTGCAATAAACAAGAATAACCCTGAGCTACAGGAGGCCAGACAACAAAAATTATTAATTGTTCCGAGAGCAGAAATGTTGGCAGAATTGATGCGCTTTCGCTTTGGCATAGCTATCTCTGGTACTCATGGAAAAACAACAACAACCAGCCTAATTGTTCACATAATGACTGAAGCGAAACTGGATCCAACTTACGTTATTGGTGGCATTATAAATGCAACAGGGATGAACGCTAAACTTGGTAAGAGTGACTATTTGATTGCTGAGGCAGATGAGAGTGATGCTTCTTTCCTTCATCTACAACCAATGTTAAGTGTTATAACAAACATTGATGAAGATCATATGAGTACGTACAATCATAGTTATCAAAAACTGACCGATGCATTTATAAACTTCACATCCAATTTGCCATTCTATGGTGTTTGCGTTGTCTGCGTTGATGATGATGGCGTCAAAGGTATTCTTAAAAAAATTCACCGACCTGTTTTAAGTTATGGCTTCAGTGGCAATGCCGACGTCAAGGCACACAATGTCACGCAAAATGAGATGAGAATGACCTTCGATGTCAGTTGTTCGAAGTATCAAAAGAATTTTCCTGTTATTCTTAACTTAATAGGTGAACATAACATCTTAAATGCTCTGGCAGCAATTAGTGTTGCAATTGAACTCGAAATTGACACTGGTATTATTCAAAAAGCTTTATCTCATTTTAGTGGCGTATCAAGAAGGTTGGATTATCACCAAGATTTATCAATAAATACTCATCATCTACCACTATTTGATGACTATGGTCACCACCCAAAGGAGATTTCAGCAGTTCTTAATACACTAAGAGATACTTATCCAGAAAAAAGGTTGGTGGTTATTTTTCAGCCCCATAGATACTCAAGAACTAGAGATTTATTTAATGACTTTGTTAGCTGCTTATCCAAAGTTGACGTATTAATCTTACTAAATATTTATTCAGCCAACGAGCCATCAATTAATACAATTAGCTCATCAACATTGGCTGACTCAATAAGAAGAAGAAGTTCAATTGATCCTATCGTTGTTAAAGATATTTCTGAAATAGTTGAAATACTTCCGAATGTTGTCAATAAAAATGATGTAATTCTCACGCTTGGAGCTGGTGATGTCAATAAAATACCACATCAATTAAAAACCCATTTTTGCCAATAATTTAAAATGATAAAGTTCAATGAACCCATGTCAAAACACTGTTCATTAAGATCAGGAGGCATGACAAGTGAATTCTTTTTACCTGAAGATATCAATGAACTTTCTCTATTTCTGAAGAGCAATGTAAAGCCAATTTTACTGGTTGGATTGGGGAGCAACCTGTTGGTTCGTGATAGAGGCTTTAATGGAGTTACTATTCACACAAAAAACCTAAAAGAACTCAATATCAAAAATAAATATATCGAATCTGGAGCAGGCATTTCACTTGCCAAGTTATCAAGATTTGCTCAAGCTAAGCTGAAATATGGTGCTGAATTCCTAAGTGCTATTCCGGGCAGTGTTGGTGGCGCGCTAGCTATGAATGCTGGTGCATTTGGCTCTGAGGTATGGCAATACGTTGTTTCTGTTCAAACCATAAGCTTGTCTGGAGAATTGCAAGAGAGATTTCCAAAAGACTATGAGATTAATTACCGTTCAGTTAAACATAGATTCAGTGATGAATTTTTTATCAGTGCTCAGTTTGATTTCAATTTAAATGAACCAAGTGACAATGTTCGTGAGCTGCTTGATAAAAGAAATTCCTCTCAACCTATTGGCCTCCCAAGTTGTGGAAGTGTATTTAAAAATCCTAAAGATAATTATGCAGCCAAATTAATTGAGTCAAGTGGACTTAAAGGTTTTTGTATAGGAGGAGCTTGCGTTTCAGAAAAGCATGCAAACTATATTATTAATCAGAATAATGCAACAGCTTTAGATATTGAAAATTTAATTATTCACATTCAAAATACAATAAAGACTCTTCATAATGTTGAACTTGAGACTGAAATAATAATCATATGATTGCTGTTTTAATGGGTGGCTATTCAGCCGAAAGAGAAATATCATTACTGAGCGGTAATGCGGTATATAAATCCCTCCTTAATAGTAATGTCGATTGTTTCTCATTTGATCTAACTGATGATAATCTTGAGGACTTATGGAAAAGAGAGTTTGAGAAAGCTTTCATTGTCCTTCATGGTAAAGGGGGGGAGGATGGGTTTATTCAGTCGAAACTAGAAAGAAAAAATATTCCATTTACAGGTTCTGGTGTTGCAGCTTCTAGTCTTTGTATCAACAAAGCTACAACTAAAGCACTTTGGAATAAACATGACTTGCCTTTATCGCCCTCGATTCTTGCAATAAAAGGCAACCCTCTAGGTTCAATCAACTTTCCTCTTCCTTGGGCTGTAAAACCAACAATGGAGGGCTCAAGTATTGGTATAAGTAAAGTCAAAAGTGCAAATGAACTGGCTAATGCACTTGAAATTGCATGGCAATATAACAGCGAAGCATTAATCGAGCAATGGGTAGAGGGTGATGAATACACTGTGGCAATTTTAGGTAACCAATCACTACCAAGCATAAAGATAATTTCAGATCACGATATTTATGATTACCATTCAAAATATTTCAGTAATAAAACTGAATATTTGTGCCCTTCTGACCTCACAAAAGAGCAAGAGAGAAGTATTCAATCAATCGCGATGAAGGCTTTTGATTTAACTGGAGCTTCAGGCTGGGGAAGGGTTGATTTTATTGTTGATAAAGATAAGAATCCATACCTATTAGAAATAAATACGGTTCCTGGAATGACATCACATTCACTCGTTCCCATCGCAGCTAAAGCCTCGAACTTTGATTTTGATCAATTAGTATTAAAAATACTTTATGGCTAAAGAAAAACTTAATCAAATTAAGAAGCCTAAAAAGCCTTTAAGAGAAGTCCTGTTCCAGTCACTTAAAAAGCTTATATATTTACTAATCGTATTATCAATTGCTGGCTTAATATATCTTATTAATAACTCAAAATTATTTGAACCAAGTATTGCTTGGGAGATTAATAGTAACTTTGAAAATTTAACAAAAGAATATGATGATCTTGAAGTTTCAGACATTATTAATAAATATTTTTTAGAAACTATAACCCATCAGTATGATGATCTAGTAAAGCCCACCCTAATTAACAAATATTTTATAGAGCTTTCTAAAATCAAAGAAAAGGTTGAGGACCACCCATGGGTTTCAAAAGCCACCGTTGAAAGAGTATTTTGGAATAAGATTAAAGTTACGGTTGAAAATCATGATATAGCTATGCGATGGGGTACAAAAGGCTTTATTTCTTCCCATGGAGTTTTATTTCAGCCCAGATTTTTAATTAGTTCAGATGCTCCTATTGGAGTAACGTCAGAAGAAAAAATTGAAAAATTTTATACTGATTTCACTAACTATAAATCAATCTTAGATCCTGTGGAAATTACTCATTTTGAAAGATCAAATATTGATCAATTGACGCTAGATAGTAATATAAAGATTATTTTAGGCTACCAAAAACAAAATGAACGCCTAGAACTATTCGTTAAGGTCTATGAAAATCTAAAAAAGTATAAAAAAGTCAGAACAAGGGGAATTTTTGATATGCGTTACCCTAAGGGTTTTGCTTTGAGTTATTCGCCATTATAACGCTGTAACACAAGGCGAAACTAATTGCCATCCAATAGATTATTATGACCATAGAAGTCCAAAAAGTAAACTCGTTTGCTCCAATTAAAGTAACTAATACTATTAACAAGGTAGGTACACCTAGCTTGAGTAAAAAAACTCTTAGCTGAACACTTAGCTGTAACTTAATTTTTTTATAGGGTACATCGTTCGCTATTGATACTAAATTAAATGATATTGGAATGAGAAGAAAATAAATAACCGGTAATAAAAATGGCGAAATAAAAATTGGGAATTGGATAGCAATAGATAAAAGGATAAATAAAAGGAAAAAGCGACCAAAGCGAAGGCTCGGCAAAACCACCCCTAACCTGGCGATAGAATTATTTCCCGATATTACCATTCGATATATATTTATTACAAGCGCCATATATCCATAATCAAACATTAATAAATAGAGCTGATAGTATTCAGGATATGCCCTAATCTCTCCGATACCAAATAATTGAGCTTGAAGAGCAATCATTAACTCTGGCAATATAGTTATCAATGGAAGTGACATAAGAAATGGAAAAATACTTACCTCTAACAACTTCTGCCAATTAGAAAAAGTGAACGCTAAGGTTGCAAGAATAGTCTTTCGTATTGGTATAGTTTTCATGATAAGTTTGAGTTGACTACATTAATTGTAATGGTTAATTTGTCACCAGGTTGCAGAATATGCTCTTCGTTTAATTCGTTCCAAGATCGAATATCGTTAACTTTAACTTGATACTTTTTGGCAATCTTAGAAAGATTATCGCCAGACTTCACAGTGTAGACAATTTTTCTACTTATATCAATTCCAGTATTTGCTATTTTAGCTAACTCAGTCTTATTTTTGTTCTCAATCAAAATAACCAATTCTTTACCAATCGACAGAGGAGCAGTTGGAATAATCTGGTTCCACCTTACAAGGTCATTAACTGAGGCATTATATTTTCCTGCAATTTTCCATAGACTATCTCCCGAGACAACCTTATAAATAATTTTTTCAGCATTTTTTTGAATATTTAGTCGACTTTTTTCTCTTTGATTCTCTGATAGAGAATAATAACTATCTGCTTGCTGTGCCAAAGGAACAATCAAGTAATCTCCAATCCTTATGATATCCGTACTTAGCTCATTAACACTTTTAATTTGTCCTATAGTTGTCTTGTATTTTTGGGCAATAAGACTTAGACTATCGCCCTGTTTAACTTTATGACGTGCCCAACTAATTTTTGGCCTTTGCCCAGCTTTTGATAAATTTTCTTCGAAGCGATTAACGACATCCTCTGGAAGTAAAATAGTATATGGAAGTGACACTGGTGAAGCCCAACGCTTTAACCCAGGATTAAAAGTATAAATTTGATCAATTGTTAAGCCTGTCCACTGAGAAATCAAAGCCAAATCAAACTGTGAATTTAACTCTATTGCTTTCAAAAAAGGCTTATTTTCAATCACAAATAGCTTTTGATTATAGCGCTCTGGATCTTTTATAACTTTTCCTAAAGCTAGTAACTTAGGTACATATTTTTCAGTCTCTTTAGGTAAATTTATACTCCAAAAGTCCGCCTTTAAGCCAAGTTCAATATTTGCATTAATTGCCTTTTGGACTCTACCTGGTCCAGAATTGTAGGCAGCTATCGCCATAAGCCAATCTCCGTTAAACATTTCATTGAGATCCTTCAAATACTTAACAGCTGCCCTAGTTGAGAGCAATATATCTCTTCTGTCCTCATGCCACCAATTATCCTCTAAGCCATACATCTTTCCTGTAGAAGGAATAAATTGCCATAAACCTACCGCAGTTCCATGTGAGTAGGAAAATGGGTAGTAATCAGACTCTACAATTGGCAACAAGGCAATTTCGATCGGCAATCCTTGTTTTTGAACCTCAGAGACCACAACATAAAGATATGGCTCAGCCCTTTTTGAAATTATAGATAAATATTCAGGATGCTGTTCAATCCAGTCAATATGTTTTTGTATTCTTGGGTTAACATCACTTTGAATTTCTTGTTGACTTGCAATTAAGCGCCATAAATCAGATTCATTTGAATTTTGGTAGCTATCATTTAATTTAGGCGAAAAGCTAGTTAACTTTTGATTATTATCAACAAAACTCTGGCAACCAGACAGAATCAAAACCAACAATAAAAGAGCAGACTTCACTACTAAGACTTACTTGAACATTCAGGTGAAGTCGGAGCAGTTTGGCGTTTCTGCCATTCTTCAGGTGTATATGTATGCATTGCCAATGCATGGATATGCGTGAGTTCCTCAACAAAAAGTTTGTTGATAAATCGGTGTCGATCTATGAGCTTCATTTCATCAAAATTTGAACTTACAACAACGATTTTAAAGTGGGATTCTGTAGCCGGTCCAGAGTGCTGACTAGATTCATTCAATACCTCACAATAAGAAGGGCTTAGAGCAAGATCTAGTTGGTTTTTTAGATGATTTTCCATGTTAGTCATTATTTTCACTCGCAAATGCATATTCAAAAGCATCAGAAAAGAAATCTTCCTTACCTAGCCCATTCTCAAAACAACTCTTTGCCGCAGCTTTGACCATGACTGGTGGACCACAAGCATAAACCTCAAAATCTGTTAAATCATCAAAATTCTTAATAACAGACTCATGAACATAGCCACTCTCACCTTCCCAAGACTCTCCCGCTTCTGATAATACTGGAACAAACTTGATATTGCTATGTTTTTCACTCCATTCAAATGGGAGGCTTAAATATAAATCCTCTTCACTTCTTACACCCCAGTATAGATAAACGGTTCTTTTTGAGTTAATTATAATCAGGTGCTCAATTATTGCCTTTATAGGTCCAAAACCAGTCCCTCCAGCAATAAATATAATTGGGCATTTACTATCTTCTCTTAAAAAGAACCCACCCTTTGGACCTTCAATCCTTAATATCGTTTTTTCGGTTAATGAATTAAAAATAAAGTTAGTAAATTTTCCATCCTCAACCAACCTCACATGAAGTTCAAGGAAATTAGAGTTAACAGGAGCATTAGCAATGGAAAATGCCCTCGGTTCAAAATCTGAATGCTCTAAATCGATATACTGTCCTGCAAGATACTGTAATGACTGAGCTCCAGGAATTTTTAAAATAATTTGAATGACATCATGATTTAAATGATTAATCTCCTCTACTCGACAGGGCATACTTCTAAGCTCTATATTTGCAAGAGAGTCTAGTTCATCAACGGCAATGTATAAATCAGTTTTTGCCCTGCATTGGCATAGTAGCGCCATATTTGCATCAGCTTCATCTTTACTTATTGCTGAAGGTAGTTCCCCTTCATACTCAACTTCACCATTCAAAATAACGGCTTTACATTGTCCACAAAATCCATTTTGACAGCCATATGGAAAGTTTAACCCTTTAGAAAGAGCACCATTTAAAACAGACTCTTCACCACTACTTTCAAAAGACTTTCCGCTAACCTGATTCAAAACTGTAAACATCTTTTTGGAGATAAAAATATAAAGCTGACATTATAATGTAGGTCTTAGTGAAATAAGCTTAGTATTCTTATGACAATTTCATCAACTAACTCAGTAGTATTTTTGATGGGTCCAACTGCCTCAGGGAAGACTGAGTTAGCCCTCGAAATGTACAATCAACTTGACGCAAGTTTAATCAGTGTAGATTCTGCTTTAATTTATCGCGGTATGGATATTGGGACTGCAAAACCTAGCAAAGTTACTCTTGAGAATTACCCACATGCATTAATTGATATTTGCGAGCCAGATGAGAGTTTTTCAGTCAATCAGTTTGTTTCTCTTGCAAAACAACACATTGAATCAGCATTAAATGCTGGTAAATTACCAATTCTAGTTGGTGGAACTTCCTTTTATTTCAATGCCCTTGAGCATGGACTCTCAAAGTTACCTGAGTCCACAAAAGACTCTAGAAAATATTTTAATGATCGTTTAAAAAATCAAGGTAGTGAAAAGCTACACTCACAATTATTAAAAATTGACCAAAAATCTGCTACTCGTATCCACCCTAATGACTCTCAAAGAGTCACAAGGGCATTAGAGGTTTTTCATCTCTCAGGGGTTACTCTAAGCGAACTTCAGGGAAACAAAAATGAAAATAAACTTAATCATGAAATTAAAAAAATTATCTTAATGCCAGATAGATCTGAACTACACCAAAGAATTGAGCAGCGATTTATTGAAATGATAAAAGATGGATTTCTTGATGAAGTAGAAGCACTAAGAAAGAACAAAAATCTTAATCTAGATTTAGCTTCTATGAAATGCGTCGGCTATAGACAAGCATGGAATTATTTCGATGGTCTTTATAGCAAACAAGAAATGATAGAAAAAGCTATTATTGCTACAAGACAGCTCTGCAAACGCCAAAGCACGTGGCTAAGAAATGAATCAAACGCACTTATCCTTAAAGAGACAAATATTGATAAGGCAATTAATTTCCTTCAATAATTTTTTTGCAAAATTAGAAAAAGAAAATAAAAATTTATTTTTTAAAGTAATTTGACCGTCAACTGACGGTTTTAGAGTAATATACTACTTATTAAAACAAAAGTCAAAAAAATATTTAATGCAACGTACAATAACATTTTTGTAATTTGAAGAATTTAAACTTATGGCTAAACAACAATACGACTCGTCGGAAAATATTTCGCCAAGGAACTTAAAACGAAAAAGTTCTTTAAAACGCAGCTTGGAGATACTTGAGGCGACAAGGCTACTGCTTTCTGAACAGGGTTATGATAAGCTTAGTTTGCGAAAGATAGCAGCAATCACAGGAATCCACTTAAAGACTCTTCAACACTACTTTCCTACCAAAGAGATCTTAATAAAAGCAACTCTGGAATATGTGCTTTCTTTGTATGAGAAACAAATTGAGGAGATCTCATTGCATTCGACTGACCCTGAAAAAAACTTTAAAAACTATATGAATTATCTAGTTAAAGACATCAAAACTATTGAGACAGCTGGATTTTTCTACCAACTCTGGGCAATGGCACATGTTGATAAAAATACCAATAATATAATGGAAAAAATCTATCAAGGCCACACCGATAGTATCGAAAACTTAATAAAAGCAATTAATCCTGATATGGGTAATCATATGAGAAAACAGCGTGCCGTGATGATTGCAGCATTAATTGAAGGCATGATGTTATTTCTGGGTTATGGAAAAAAACGTCCTAAAAATACAGCTCATATAGAAAAAGAAATTGTTGCACTTTGCACTAATCTTGCTGTGTCTAATGATTCGCTGTAATAACAACAATCTATCGTTCGTCTCTATTTATAGAAAATACTTGTTGTCTTCAACAACGTGACGCTTAAAAACTTCACCGCGTTCATTAAAATCAACAAACATATCAAAACTTGCACAACCAGGTGAAAGTAATATTGCACCTTCCTTGGCAATAGCTTTTGAAGAGATGACTGCTTTTTCCATTGATTCAACAATACTTACAGGACAACCATTAATCTGCTGAGAAAACAATGTCGCAGACTCTCCAATCAAAATGACAGCATCGATCTTTTCACTTATCAACTGAAACATTTCAGAGTAGTCTTCATTTTTTGCAATGCCACCCGCAATTAGAATAAGGGATTTGTATTTCTCAGAAAGCGCTTTGACAGCTGTTATAGTTGAAATTGAATTAGTTGATTTTGAGTCATTGAAATAATCAACTCCTTCAAGATTTACGACCCACTCCAATCTATGTTTCAAGCCCTTAAAATCTTTTGCAGTTTTGACCATAGACTTAAGTGATAACCCTATTTGATGCCCAAGAGATAAAGCAGCGAGAATATTTTCAACATTATGTCGACCAACAATCATCAATTCATCAGATGACATTAAAACATTTTTTCTATGAAAAATATGATAAGAATCTCCATCCTTTTTAGCACTAAATTCACAATTAAATTCAGCATCATCTATAACATAGTAACTATCAGATTTAATTTTATTAACTAGAGGCTCATTCAAATTAACAATATTAATCGCGCAATAGGAATATAGTGATAATTTAGATTTTTTATAGGCATCAAAATCAGGATATCGATCCAGGTGATCGGGAGATATATTAGTAATTACCCCAGTTAATAAATTGAGATTATTTGTATAATCTAGTTGGTAGCTTGAAATTTCAACAATATATAGATCTGCATCATTATTTAAGCTTTCCATAACAGGTTTACCAATATTTCCACAGATAACAGCATGTTTACCATCACTAAGAGCCATTTCACCTAATAATTGAGTTACAGTAGACTTACCATTCGAGCCTGAAATACCAATAATTGGCGCCTTTGCATAACGCCCAAATAGTTCGATATCACTAATAATAGGAATGTTTTGTAAACGAGACCAGGCAACAATCGCCTCATTTTCTGCAATTCCAGGACTAATTATAATTTCTGTAACACCCTCCAAGAGTGACCTATTCCAATCACCTAGATGGCAATCTGAGAGTAAATTCTCTTGCTCACTTAAGTCAAGCATAGGTGGAGATAAGCGGGAGTCAGCAATACGATAAGGAATCTTATGTAACGAAAAAAAACGGGCTACTGACAAGCCAGTAATTCCTAAACCTAAAATAAGTTTCATGAAAACCTTGTGTTTTCGATTAAAATTGACTATATTTTACACTTTTACTTTACTTTAATATTATGCCTACAAATGTTCAAACAACCTCAAGTTCGATTGTTATAAATCGTACATTAAGAAATACCTATCAACTTCTATCAGCAACACTTCTTTTTAGTGGATTGATGGCATACTTATCGATGTATCTTAAGTTGCCATACTTCGGTCTATTAATAACCTTAGGTGGCTACTTTGGTTTGTTATTTTTAGTGACAAAGCTTAGAAACTCAGGCGCTGGAATTCTTGCTGTTTTTGCACTCACTGGTTTCATGGGACTAACTCTGGGACCTATTATTGGAGCTTATACGACTGCTTTTTCTAATGGCACAGAACTTGTTGCAATGGCAATGACAGGGACTGCAGCTATCTTTTTATCACTTTCCTTTTATGCGCTCGTCTCACAAAAAGACTTTAGCTTTTTGTCTGGCTTCTTAACGGCTGGAATTGTAGTTGCATTTTTAGCAGGTATCGCTGCATATTTTTTCCAGATACCAGTTCTGTCGTTAACTGTTTCAGCTGCATTCATTTTATTAATGAGTGGTTTGATCTTGTATGAAACAAGCAGTATCATTCATGGTGGTGAAACAAACTACATTATGGCAACGGTTACCCTATACATTTCTATTTATAACTTGTTCCTAAGCCTGCTTCACCTATTAGGTATAGGCAATGACTAGTGATCGATAGCGATGGATATCGTGCTAATGTTGGAATTGTAATTACTAATGAAAAGAAGCAAATACTTCTAGCAAAGCGCTTTAAACAGGATGCATGGCAACTACCTCAGGGCGGAATTGATCAAGACGAAACTGAGTTAGAGGCTCTTTACAGAGAGCTGGAGGAAGAGGTGGGCCTTGACCCAACTCAGGTGATTCTGCTGGCTAAAACTCCAAAATGGCTTCGCTATGATTTACCCTTGGAACACATTAGGCGACGCCAAAAACCAACCTGCATTGGTCAGAAACAAGTTTGGTTTCTGTTAAAGCTTGATTCAAGTGATAATGATATCTCACTTGACTCTCACCATAAAGTTGAGTTTGATGACTGGAAGTGGGTTGACTACTGGAGGCCTGTTGACGAGGTAATTAATTTTAAAAGAGATGTCTATGAAGATATGCTTAAAGCATTAGCACCTATTCTTTTCGAAAATGAACACATCATTCCAACGAAACTTTCTCGACCTTTTCAGTTTAGTGCAATCAAACTTTAATAAGATAAGCTTTTCTTTATAATCTCTACTGGCGTCATAATGTGGGCCTCAATAAGCTTCTGAGCAGCTTTCGTATCTCTTTCAAGTGCTAACACCATAAGCGCAACATGCTCATTCTGATTTATTTGTAGAGTCTCGGAGTTAGTAACATTTTCTTTTAGCCAAAGATTTCGATATCGTGTAGATTTTTCATATAGTGATTGCCGTATCTGGAAAAGTCTTGGGGAATTACAGCCAGATACTAATGCTTCATGAAATGAGAAATGGCGATTTTGCCATTCATCCATGTCAATGCTTTGAGATTTCGAATATTTAGCCAATCGATGAGAAGCTGCAATTATATTTGATTCCCAAAAATCATCACCTTGTTGAATGGCCATTTCAAGACATAGCCCTTCTATTTTAGCTCTAGCCTGATATATGTCAGTTAAATCATTGATAGATATATCACTAACATAAAAACCTCTTTGATTTTCAGATACAACTAAATCTTTTGCAATTAGTTGAGAAAGTGCTTCTCTTAGAGGACTTGTGCCAACATTGTAACGATCTTTAAGCGTTTTAATTTGTAATTTATCGTTGGGTAAATAGACACCTTGAAGAATGTCATTAGTTAGTTTGTCAAGAATTTGTGAAGCTGTATTCTGCCTAGAAGTATCCATTAACTAGTTTTATATTTATTATTAAATTAGAAATTCAGCAAATAACTATTATTATAGCTTGAATTATTTATAAATGTAGTTATAATTTAAAAATGTCGACATTATTAAATAAAACATAAAACTGCTATGAGTTCAAAAAAAATCTTCAATGTTGGTTTCAACCTCAGTCAACATAAAAATAATTCAAGACTTCAGGTTGTTTCAATATCGAAAGAAACTATAGAAAAATTTTCTAAGAAAATAGTTAACCACAATGTACAATCAATTGAATATAAACCTTTTTTAAGGTTTTATTTAGCAGATTGTCTTAATAAACTAACAGATGATACTCTAGGTAATTTTCTATTAAAAACTCTCAAGAATCGCTCTACAGGAGCAGTATTACTAGAATACGAGTTATTAGACTACTCAACTCTTAATGGGATTAATTTTATTGATTTTAATATCTTACTTTCAACAGCAATTTCTCACCTTATAGGTGTTCCAAACCTTGACTCAATGTCAGGTAAGTTTTATGCTAGATTTAGTGTTAAAAATGAAGATAAAAGTGATAGTTACCTTCGTCAAGCTCATCGAAGAATGGAACTTCATAATGATGGTACTTATGTTAAAGAAGCTACGGACTGGGTAATTATGCAAAAAATGCTTGAAGTAGATGTAGAAGGGGGTGACTCTCTCCTGCTTCATGTTGATGATTGGCAAGATTTAGATAAATTTTATAATCACCCTTTAGCCAAGGAAAAACTTCAATGGGGTTCTCCAACAAGTAAAAATGTTGGATACAAACACTTTCACCCTATTTTTATTAATGAAAATAATGAAACTCATCCACAAATGTCATTTATTGATCAATTTGTTGAGCCTTTGAATATTGAACAAGGCTTATATCTCTATGAGCTTGGGGAATCACTAGAAAATGAGACAAACACGTCTAATGTGGAATTACCTGAAGGAAGCATGCTTATAATTAATAACTATTGTTGGCTTCATGGAAGAGATAAGTTTATTGCCCATAAAAACCTTCATAGAGAGCTTCTTCGTCAAAGAGGTGCTTTTGTTTAAAATACAATAGATAATAATTAGTAATTTCTTTTTCATAGCCCTTCAATAATGAATAATAATCAGATGTACGACTATGTTGTTTTAGGTGGCGGCATTGTTGGCGTTTCAACGGCCCTTTCGCTTATTACAAAACATACTGATAAACGCATTCTACTCCTTGAAAAAGAAAAGTCTTTTGCTCAACACCAAACTGGCCACAATAGCGGTGTCATTCATGCTGGTGTTTATTATCAGCCTGGATCCTTAAAAGCTCAATTTTGTCGTGAAGGTTTAAAAGAAACAATCGACTTCTGCTCCCTCCATCAAATCCCATATCAGCAGTGCGGTAAATTACTAGTTGCAACAAGTGATATAGAGTTAAATCGGATGAATGAGCTTTATGAAAGATGTAAAGCCAATGAAATTGAAGTCGAAATCTTAGATCAAACACAACTAAGTGAAATTGAACCAAACGTTCAAGGAATTGGAGCACTTTTAGTTAAATCTACTGGCATTGTTAACTATCAACTAATCACTAAGAAAATGTCTGAGCAATATGAAGCCATGGGTGGTAACTATCTGCTTGATAGTGAAATAGTTAACCTTAAGGAGGATAATAATAAAATAGAGATCATTACAAAAACTGAAACCTTTAACTCGAAATATCTAGTCTGTTGTGCAGGTCTAATGGCTGATCGAATAGCAAACCTACTTAAAATTAAAATTGACTTTCAAATCGTACCATTTCGAGGTGAATACTTTAAACTTCCTAACACTCATAATGACCTTGTTAAGCACCTCATCTACCCTATACCGGACCCTAATCTACCGTTCCTTGGAGTTCACTTAACTAAAATGATTGATGGCAGCATAAACATTGGCCCTAACGCTGTAGTTGGATTTAAACGAGAAGGTTATAGTAATATTAATTTCAGTCCAAAAGACACACTTCAGATGCTCTTATTTAAAGGGTTTCATAGAGTAATCAAGAATCATTTTAAATCTGGCTTACTTGAAATGAAAAATTCACTATTTAAGCGTGGCTACTTAAGACAAGTTCAAAAGTACATCCCTTCAATTAAGCTTAAAGATCTTCAGCCATGCCCTGCAGGCATTCGTGCTCAAGCAGTCTTAAAAGATGGAACTCTGGTGCATGATTTTCTTTTTGCAGAAACTAGACGCTCAATTCACGTGTGTAACGCACCCTCTCCAGCAGCTACCTCAGCCATACCAATTGGAAGATATATTACAGACAAAGCGACTAAAGCTTTTAATAAGATTAACTAGGCTAAGAAAAACTGCCTAATAGTCTTAGCAAACTGATTTGACTGAGTACTATCAGGATTATTTTTAAGTCCAACCAAAGCCGGATCAACAAACTCTTTTGGAATAGTTACATCTCTTCGAGCAGTAAGAAGAGCTTTTGTAAAATCAACCAAAAATTCAGGATGCGCCTGCATAGTTAGTACCTTGTCTTTGATATAGAAACCAGCATTTTCACAAAATTCTGACTTCGCATAGACGGTGGCGCCCTGAGGAGGTCGTAAAACTTGATCCTGGTGACAAATGTTTAATGTGACTTCCTCTGACAAATTAGACATATAATCTGGCTTATTATTGACTTGATAGGTATGCAAACCTAAACCCCAACCCTTCTCAGATTTCTCAACATGGCCACCGAGCGCCTGAGCAATCAACTGATGTCCAAAGCAAACACCAAAGATCGGAAGATTAGCTTCATAGACATTATTAATCAGTTGGCTGACAGTTGGAATCCAAGAATGATCCTCATAAACACCATGCGGAGAGCCAGTAACAATCCAGCCATCGCACTCAAGATGATCTTTAGGAAATTCGTCATCAAGAATATTAAATGTTTTAAATTCAAATACTTGCTCTTCAGTATTAATTAAAGCAATCAACATTTCTGCGTAGGTACCATACTCATCTACTAAATCTTCAGATGCCCTTCCTACTAAAAGTATTCCTATTTTCATCATATTCTTTGAGAGTTAAATTATTACTTTTGTTTCATTTTTTGTTTAGCCCTAATCACTAGATAGTCATGGGCAATGGTAGCTGCAACTATAGCTGTAATTTCAGCATGATCATAGGCTGGAGCAACCTCAACAACGTCAGCACCAATAAAGTTTAAACCTTCTAATCCTCTTATAATACCTAGTGCTTGAGCAGAGGTTAGACCCCCTGAGACTGGGGTTCCAGTTCCTGGAGCATAGGCCGGATCAAGACCATCTATATCAAATGTGAGATAAGCAGGTCGATCTTTCACAGCTTCAATAATTTTTTTGATAACCTTATTAACTCCATTCTCATGAACCCAAGGAGCATCCAGAATTTTAACGCCTTTGGTATTGCTATTATGAGTCCTGATTCCAATCTGTATAGAATGATCAGTATCAATTAAGTTCTCTTTGATTGCTCTTGAAAACATAGTTCCATGATCAAGCCTTCCATCTTCATCAGGCCATGTATCTGTATGTGCATCAAAATGAACAAGAGCAATGGGGCCATGTTTTTCAGCATGGGCCCTCAAGAGCGGGTATGTCACAAAATGATCACCACCAAAGGTGAGCATTTCCGCTCCAGAATCCAATATAGTTTTAGCATGGTTTTCAATCTCAGAAACAATGTTCCCATGGAAGCCATAATCTAACTCACAGTCTCCATAGTCTGTAACTGCTAACGTCTTAAATGGATCGATCCCATCTGGAAAAGCCAACAACTCAGCAAGTTGAACAGATGCCTCTCTAATTGCCTTGGGGCCGAATCTTGCGCCTGGTCGAAAACTAGTTGCAGCGTCATAAGGGATTCCACTGACTACAATATCTACACCCTTAAGATCTTTAGTATATTTACGCCTAAGAAAACTAAGAGCACCGCCATAGGTCATTTCATTATCTCTACCATAGAGACTTTTTTTAGTGAAAGCTTGGTCAGTCGTTATATCTTTAAAGTCATCAGTACTCATTAATTTTCTCTATTTATTGAAAAATTAGTCTCTTATTATAATCTGTCCATTAGCGCATAATATAGCATGCCTAGTTTCATACTTGGATTTCGCAAAAACCTTCCACCAGGAAAACTTTGCCTTGGAATCTTGGCCATGATATCAAAAGTCTCTCCATTTCCGGTAATTTTCTCAGAAACTATTTTTCCAGAGTAGCTAGCTAAAGCAACGCCTTGGCCAGAATAGCCTTGAGCAGATATAACTTTATCTTGATGAAGTGTTTTAAAAAATGGCAGGCGATTCATTGTTATCGCTAATTTTCCTCCCCAAGCATAATCAATTTTCACACCCTTCAAAAATGGATAGATCTTCTCTAAAGGCTTTGTAACTATTGGAATAATATTACTCGAAAGCTCTTGTGAATAATTTTCACCACCGCCAAAAAGTAAGCGCTTATCCGCACTCAATCGAAAATAATTGATAACAAACCTAGAGTCAGCAAAGGCGATATCTCTTGGATTAATTTTTTTAATAGTTTGACTATCTAAAGGCTTAGTGGCAACAATATAATTATTCATTGGCAGTATTTTTGATGTTAAGCTCTTTTCAAGATTACCAAGATAACCATTACAAGCTAGAACAACTCGGGCTGCTTTGATAGAGCCCTCTTTAGTTATTACCTTAACATGGTCATCATTAACTTTATAACTTAATGCAGGGCTATTTTCATAAATTTTAGCTCCAGCTGAAATTGCTGCTTTTGCAATTCCAAGGGCATAATTTAGTGGATGACAGTGAGCCTCTCCTTCGTCATAACTTCCACCATAATAAGTATTCGAACCAGTCACATCTCTCATTTCATTATCACTCAAATACACAATATCATGATAATCATAGTTTTTATTCATATGATCTACATATCGGTGTGATTCTTCGCAATATTTTTGTTTATGATTAGGGTGAGCAATACCTTTCTTATAGTCACACTTAATTTGATATTCATCAATTAGATCTTTAGCATGGTATTTTGAGTTCTCACCAATCTCCCATAAAGCTTTAGCATAATCTACTCCTAGGGTTTTTTCTAAATAAAATTGATCTCTTCTCATGCCTCCTGAGACTTGACCACCATTAGCACCTGATGCTCCAGATGCTAACTTATTGGATTCAAGTAGAAGAACGTTAACGCCCTCTTTTACTAAATAAAGAGCGGTCGATAAACCCGTATAGCCACCACCAATTATGCAAACATCTGCCTCAGCATCGCCAACAAGCTTAGGTTGGTCTATTTCTATATTGCGAGTAGCTTGATAATAAGATTGCACTCGAAGAATTAAACTACTTTATCGATTTAGCAGTCAAATCAAGACACTTCCATACCTTCTCAATAATTTCATCTAAATGCTCATTATTACAAATTAAAGGTGGTGCAATAACCATCTTGTTAGCGATTGCTCTCATTACTAAGCCATTTTCGTAGCAATAATCGCGGCATCTTCCAACAATCTCTTTACTGTTTTCAAATCGCCTACAGTTATCTTTATCTTGAACAATTTCAATAGCTGCGAGCATTCCAAGACTGCGAGCTTCTCCGACCAATTCATGATCTTCCAAATCTTTCCATTTACTCGCTAGATAAGGAGCAGTATTGTTTTTAACTTGATGCAATATGTTAGTTTTTTCCATCAACTCTAGGTTAGCTACTGCAGCCGCCATACATGTTGGGTGCCCAGAATATGTATAGCCATGTGCAAACTCCTGTTTGGCGGATACTAATACATCAACCAGATCGTCACGAACAATGACACCACCAACTGGCAGATAGCCAGAGGTCACCCCTTTTGCAAAAGGCATCAAATCAGGCTCAAAGTTAAAGTGGCCAGAGCCAAACCATTCACCAGTTCTTCCAAACCCACAGATAACTTCATCTGCAACCAGTAATATATTTCGCTCTTTGCAAATTTTACTTATTGCAGGCCAATATGTTTTTGGAGGAATAATAACTCCACCAGCCCCTTGGATAGGTTCTGCAATAAATGCTGCAACGCGATCTTCACCCAGTTCATCAATTTTATTAGCCAAACTTTGGGCTACTTTTAGTCCAAATTCATCTGCATCAATTTTTCCACCTGCCTCTACACATGCGTCGTAATAGTAGGGCTGATCTACATGCTCAATATCTGGAATAGGTAGTCCACCTTGTGCATGCATAGCACTCATTCCTCCTAAACTGGCACCAGCCATTGTAGAGCCATGGTAAGCATTTTTTCTACTAATGATTACAGATTTAGAAGGCTTTCCTTGCGCAGCCCAGTAGTGTCTTACCAACCTAACAACTGTATCATTTGCCTCAGATCCAGAACCTGTAAAGTAAACTTTATTCATGCCTGATGGCGTTTTATCTGCAATCATTTCTGATAACTTAATCGCAGATGGATGGCTTGAACCAAAGAAATTATTATAGTAAACAAGTTCTTTCATTTGCTCATTCACTGCATCAATAATTGATTTCTGACCGTAACCCATATTAACGCACCATAGGCCTGACATGCTGTCTAATATTTTCTTACCATCATTGTCATAAATATAAACCCCATCCGCACGACTAATAATATGAGTGGCTTCAGGATTATTTATGTAACTTAAATCGCTGAAGGATTGAATTAAATGCTTAGCATTTTTTTGTTGAAGAGTCGAAGTACTTGCTGCCATATCTTTTCCTTTAAAATAAAATACAAATCATCAATTTTAAATAACAAAAATAATGAATATAGTTTGTCATTTGTTTTTAGATGATATAGTGTAATCCATTTTTGCTTTTTGACAATAATTAATTTAATATTACCTCTTTAAAAATTAAGATATTGTTAAAAAAACTTACCAAATCAAAAGATAGACTATGAAAAATATCGCAACACAGTTTCTAAATGAGAATCCAGAGTTAGAAAAAATTGAATTTATCTATGTAGACTTTAATGGTATTCCAAGAGGAAAATACGCCTCACCAAAAACTCTAATTAAGACATTTGATGGTGGACTTAGAATGCCTATCTCAAGTTACGTGCTTGATGTCTGGGGAGACAACCCCAAAGGAACTGGATTAGTAATGTCTGGGGATGGTGATGCAATTTGTAGGCCCGTTGCAAATTCTCTTGCTATTACCCCATGGAATAGCCGTAATACTGCTCAATGCCTTGTAAGTATGGAGGATGGTGATGGTAAGCCTATCTATGCCGATCCAAGGCACATCTTATCTTCAGTTCTTGATCGCTTTAATAAACTTAATCTTAAGCCAGTTATTGCACCTGAAATGGAATTTTATCTTGTCGACAAACAACTACAAAAAAATGGACACCCTCAAATGCCATTAATTCCTGGAACTCAAAGGCGATATGAAGAAGTTCAACTCCTCAACTTAAGTGAAATGGATGATTTTGAAGGCTTCTTTGCGTTAGTAGAAAAAAGCGCTCATTCTTTAGGAATTCCTGCTGAAACTGCAATCAAGGAGTGTGCTCCTGGTCAATTTGAAATTAATTTACTTCATCATGATGATGCACTCTTGATGGCTGATCAAACTTTCTTAATGAAGCGACTAATTAAAAACTGTGCTCGAAAATTCAATATGAATGCTACCTTTATGGCTAAACCTTTTTCTGAAGAAGCTGGTAATGGTATGCACGCACATTTAAGCCTTGTTGACAAAGATGGAAATAATGTGTTTAAAGTCGATAAAAATAAGCAGCCCCAAGGAATCTTTGCTGAAGCCATTTCAGGTCTGTTAAAAACAACTCCTGATTTTCTTTCTTTCTATGCTCCTCACTCAAATTCATATCGACGCTTGGTTCACAATGCTGACCACGCACCAACAACATTAAGCTGGGGCAATGAAAACAGAACTGCTCTAATTAGATTGCCAGAGGCCTCTGCAGAAGCAACGAGGCTAGAATTTAGACTTCCCAGTGCAGACTCGAACCCCTACTTAGTATTTGCCTCAATTCTTTCAAGTGTCTTATCGGGAATAACAGAAAAATATCCCCTTGACAAAGAGACTCTTGGAAATGCTCATGCACAACATGAACCTGCATTAGCTAGAACATGGAGAGAGGCTGTTCATAAAACAAGTGAGTCATTAATAGTAAAAAATTTTTTTGGTGAACGATTTCAAAAATCATATCAATGCGTTAAGGAGTCGGAAATAAAAAGATTTGAGAGTACAATTACAGATTTTGAATACAACTCATATTTGAGACATCTTTAATATGAGCTAGAATTGTAATTTCAAAAAAATGGTAACTATTAAGGAATAAAACTTAATATAATCCAATTAATAAAGTAATAAAAATAAAAGGAGAGTAATAATGAAAAATAAGTTAAATAATCTTCTCATTGCTGGAGCTCTAACTTTTTCAGCTCAAGCTGCAATTGCAGAAGAAGTAGTAAATGTTTATAACTGGTCAGACTATATTGATGAGCAAGTCAATGATGACTTTACTGCTGCGACAGGCATAAAGGTAGTCTATGACGTATTCGATTCAAATGAATTTCTTCAGTCTAAGCTCTTAGCTGGTGGCTCTGGGTATGACGTTGTAGTCCCTTCAAGTAGTTTCTTAGCGCGCCAGATACAGGCAGGCGTTTTCATGAAGTTGGATAAATCAAAATTATCAAATATTGGAAATATGTGGAGTGATATAGAAGATCAAGTTGCACAATTCGGACCTCTAAATGACTACTCAGTAAACTATATGTGGGGAACGACAGGCATCGGTTATAACGAAGACATGATCAATGAAAGGATGGAAAATGCACCTACAACTTCTCTTGCCATGGTCTTTGATCCTGACGTTGTTTCGAAGTTTGCAGATTGCGGCGTCCATCTTCTTGATGCGCCAGAAGAAATAATCCCAGCGGCTCTAGCCTATATAGGAGAAGATCCTAGAACTAATGACACTGATGTAATTGCTAAAGCGGAAGCTGTTATCTCTAAGGTTCGCCCTTATATCCAAAAATTCCACTCATCACAATACATCGATGCCCTTTCAAATGGTGATATCTGTTTAGTTGTTGGCTGGTCAGGTGACATATTTATGGCTCAATATGCGGCTTGGGAAGCTGAGAACGGTGTTGAAATTGTCTATGCGATTCCTGATGAAGGTGCGCTAATGTGGTTTGACCAATTAGCAATACCGAAGGATGCTCCAAATGTTGAAAATGCTCTTATGTACATCAACTGGATAATGGATCCTCAACAGATTGCCAATGCAACAAACTATGTATGGTATGCAAATGGTAATTTGGCTTCACAACCATTACTAGATCCGGATCTTTTGAGTGACCCAGCGGTTTACCCAACGCCTGAGGTAATGGAAGGTTTGTATATTAGTCCTCAATATGATAATAAAGCTCAAAGAGTGGTAACTCGTACATGGACTAAAGTTAAAACAGGTCAGTAACTCACGACTAATATAACCTTCATGGTGCCTTGCATCATGAAGGTTTTTATATTTCCCGAATTAATATGTCTGAAAATACTCCAGTTAGCCCTTGGCTTGACTCAACTCAAAAACCTTACATCCAAATTAAAAACGTTACAAAGAGGTTTGGTGACTTTGCTGCCATTGATAATTTAACCTTAGATATATACAAAAATGAGTTTTTCTCATTGTTAGGCCCTTCTGGTTGTGGAAAAACAACGCTACTTAGGATGCTTGCAGGTTTTGAAAAAATTACTGATGGCAAGATTCTTTTGGATGGTGAAGATATCTCTGAAATTCCTCCTCATCTAAGACCCATTAATATGATGTTCCAGTCCTATGCGCTTTTTCCACATATGACCGTTGAAAAAAATATCGCGTTTGGATTAAAGCAAGACAAAATACCTGAAAATCTAATCAATCAACGGGTTGAAGAGATGCTTGAATTAGTTGAACTTACTGAGTTTGCTAAGCGTAAACCTAACCAACTTTCTGGCGGTCAAAGTCAACGCGTCGCACTAGCAAGGAGTTTGGCTAAACGTCCCAAATTACTACTCCTAGATGAGCCCTTAGGTGCTCTTGATAAAAGACTAAGGGAACAAACTCAATTTGAGCTAATGGATATTCAAGAGAAATTAAAGGTGACCTTTGTTATTGTCACCCATGACCAAGAGGAAGCTATGACGGTCTCTAGTCGAATTGGGGTAATGGACTCTGGAAATTTAATTCAAGTAGCAACTCCTGCAGAGATTTATGAAGCCCCTATTAACAAGGATGTAGCTGATTTTATTGGTGACGTCAATCTATTAAAAGGCATCTACAAAGGTCAAAATGAAATTGGCACTCAGTTACTTTCAGACGACTCAAACTCAATTGTCTATGCTACTCAAAAAGTTGATGCAGCTATCGGCAATCAGCTATGGTTTGCTATAAGGCCAGAAAAACTTGAAATATCTAAAAGATTACCAAAAAATGAACACAACATCTTAAAAGGAACGATTGAAGATATAGCTTATGGAGGTAGTTTTTCTACCTACCATGTCAAGCTTAAAAATGGCACAATTCTAAAGGCAATACGAGCCAACCGTGAAAGAACAAAAGAACACCATTTAACTTGGGGAGATGAAGTCTTCCTTCAATGGGCACCTCACTCAGCTGTGGTTCTACTTTCTTAAATTCCAATGAACCGAAAAGAAATCCAAATTCCAAATTTTTTGAAAAAAGCTTTTAGTGGAAGAAATGCTGTCATTTCGATTCCTTATATTTGGCTTCTAGTACTTTTTTTACTGCCCTTTATATTTGTACTAAAGATAAGTCTTGCTGAGCCTATTTTGGCAATACCACCATACACATCATTTTTTAAATGGGGTGAATCATGGCTTCCAACAATTCAGGCAAGTTTAGATAGCTATTTATTTCTCTTTAGTGATTCTCTTTATATTAATGCTTACCTTTCTAGCTTAAAAATTGCAATTATTTCAACCATCCTAACGCTAATAATTGGCTATGCAATAGCCTACAGTGTCGCAAAGGCACCAACACGCTGGAGAGGTATCTTATTAATGCTGGTAATACTTCCTTTCTGGACTTCTTTCTTGATTCGAGTCTATGCCTGGATAGGCATTCTAAAGACGGAAGGCTTATTAAACTTAGCATTGATATCAATTGGGATTATCGACAAACCACTTACAATAATGAATACTGACCTTGCGGTCTACATTGGTATTGTCTATTCTTACTTACCATTTATGATCTTGCCTCTCTATGCAAACCTAGAGAAAATGGATATGAGTTTATTAGAGGCAGCAGCTGATCTCGGCTGTCGTCCTTTAAAAACATTCTGGACTGTGACCATACCTTTATCTCTTCCAGGAATTTTAGCCGGCTGCTTTTTAGTTTTTATTCCTGTTATGGGTGAGTTTGTTATTCCAGATTTACTAGGCGGCACAAATACCCTGATGATAGGAAAAGTACTGTGGACAGAGTTCTTCTATAACAGAGACTGGCCAGTAGCATCTGCAGTTGCAATCATTCTGCTTGCTCTTCTTGTTGTTCCAATAATGCTCTATCAAAGAGCACAAGAAAAGGCCATCTCATGAAAAAGTTTGGCAACTTCAATATCTTTGCCTTAGTCGTAGGTTTTTCATTTCTATATATTCCTATTATTCTACTAATATTATTTAGCTTTAATGAATCAAGATTGGTGACGGTTTGGGGTGGATTTTCGACAAAATGGTACGTTGAACTGATGCAGAACCAAGGCATAAAAGATGCAGCCTGGGTTACCATTAAGGTTGCTTTTATTTCCTCTACAATAGCGACGGCCCTTGGTACTATAGCCGGACTTGTTATGACACGTTTTGGAAACTTTAGAGGAAGAACACTTTTCTCAGGAATGATCTATGCACCTATGGTAATGCCAGAAGTAATCATTGGTTTGTCTATCTTACTTATGTTTGTAGCACTCTCCATTAATCGAGGCGTTTTTACAATTACACTAGCCCACATAACTTTCTCGATGTGTTACGTTGCTGTTGTTATTCAATCTAGAATGTCAAGCTATGATGACAGCATCAATGAAGCTGCTCTTGACTTAGGTTGTACACCTTTTCACACCTTTCGACTAATCACTCTGCCTATTATTATGCCGGCAGTGGTTTCTGGGTGGCTATTATCATTTACCCTATCTCTTGATGATTTAGTCATCGCAAGCTTTGCCTCAGGACCTGGCTCTACAACACTTCCAATGAAAATATATTCTATGGTTAGACTCGGCGTTACACCGGAAATAAATGCCGTCTCAACTATCTTAGTTGGACTTGTTGCACTTGGAGTAATCGCCGCCTCAATTATTGGCAGAAGACAAAAAAACACTAATTAAACTCTCTTAAACTTAAGAATATACAACTCAATAGATATTATAATTAGCCTCTTAAAATATCAATCTAGAAATAAGGATAAGTTATGCTCAAAAATACTAAACTTCTAAAAGCACATGGCTACATCAATGGTGAGTGGGTTGGCGATAACACTGAATCTCGCTTTGAGGTTACTAATGCTTATACAAATGAAGTTATCAGTACGCTTCCTGAAATGGGCAAAAAAGAAACCAATGATGCCATTGAAGCAGCCAATATTGCTTGGCCAAGTTGGCGCAGTAAAACCGCAAAAGAAAGAGCAGCAATCTTAAAAAAATGGTTTGATTTAATTATGGAAAATCAAGAAGATTTAGCTATATTGATGACAGCAGAACAAGGAAAACCAATCGCAGAAGCTAGAGGCGAAGTAGGATATGGCGCATCATTTATAGAATGGTTTGCAGAGGAAGGCAAAAGAACGTATGGCGACGTAATTCCAACCCCTTCAAATGACCGTAGAATAATTGTGATCAAGCAACCAATAGGAGTTGTAGCTTCAATTACACCTTGGAACTTTCCGATTGCTATGATTACAAGAAAATGTGCACCTGCTCTCGCTGCTGGCTGTCCAGTTGTAATAAAACCTGCTTCCGAAACCCCACTTTCAGCTCTAGCAATTGCTGAACTAGCGGACCAAGCAGGTATCCCCAAGGGAATTCTTAATGTTGTAGTTGGAACTCACTCTAGCGAGATCGGACTAGCATTAACTGAGAGTAAAATTGTGCGTAAACTTTCTTTTACTGGCTCAACTGCTGTTGGCAAAATTCTTACTCGTAATTGTGCTGACACAATGAAAAAGGTCTCTATGGAACTTGGAGGAAATGCTCCGTTTATTGTTTTTGATGATGCGGACCTAGATTCTGCAGTTTCAGGTGCGCTGATATCAAAATTTAGAAATACCGGACAAACTTGTGTTTGTAGTAATCGTATCCTGGTTCAGGAAGGAATTTATGATGAGTTTGTTACTAGGCTTGCTGAGGAAGTTAAAACACTTAATGTAGGAAACGGCATGGAAGAAGGCATTAATCAAGGCCCTTTAATCAGTCAAAAAGCACTCGATAAAGTTAAGGACCACATTTCTGATGCGATAGATAGAGGTGCTGAAATTGTTGCTGGTGGAAAGCCTCATCAGAGTGGTGGAACCATGTTTGAACCAACCGTTATTAGTAATGTAGATAGCACAATGAAGGTTGCATCAGAAGAAACGTTTGGGCCACTTGCACCTATCTTTAAGTTCTCAACTGAACAAGAGGCAATTGATATGGCAAATGATACTGAATTTGGACTTGCCTCATACTTCTACACAAGCAATGTGAATCGAATATGGCGAGTTTCAGAGGCTTTAGAATATGGCATGGTTGGAGTAAATGAGGGTGTTATATCAAATGAAGTTGCACCTTTTGGAGGTGTCAAGGAGTCTGGCTTAGGACGAGAAGGTTCGCACTACGGAATTGACGATTTCCTTGAGCTTAAGTATATATGTATGGGCGGTTTAAAGTAATATTACATATTGTATTTATAGTTAATAAAACTCAACAACCCTAGTAACATTTTTAAATAGCATTTGTAGTGAGTCTTTTTCACTGATTGGTATAATGACGCATTCGAATTTATAAAATAAAATAATGAAAGTTGGAATTCTTGGTCTGGGCACTGTTGGCGGTGGTGTTGTTAATGTATTACAAAAAAATAGTACTTCTATAGAGAGGCGTACTGGTGTCAAAATTGAAGTTATTTTAGCTGGCGTTCGAAATGTCACTCAAAAACGTATCTGCGACACCTCAAATATTAAACTAACTGAAGACCCTTTCGAGGTTGTTAATCACCCTGATATTGATGTAGTTTTAGAGCTCATTGGTGGTGTAGGACTGACTAAGGAGTTAGTTGAAATGGCTATTAATAATGGTAAGCATGTTATTACCGCCAATAAAGCACTAATCGCTAATCACGGCAATGAATTAATTAAGCTCGCTAATAAAAAACAAGTTCGACTCCTATTTGAAGCATCTGTCGCTGGTGGAATTCCTATCATTAAATCACTAGAGCAAGGTCTTAGTGCTAACAATATTGAATCGCTCGCCGGAATTATAAATGGTACTGCTAACTTTATACTTACTGACATGAAAGAGAAAGGTAGAGATTTTGATGATGTACTTAAGGAAGCTCAAGCATTAGGCTATGCTGAAGAAGACCCAACTTTTGACATTGAAGGTATTGATGCGGCTCATAAGCTTTCTATCCTTGCTGCAATTGCTTTTGGTACTGAGCTTCAATTCAATCAAGTTTATACCAAAGGTATCAGTGGAATTACAACTGAGGACATCATTCATGCTCAAGAGTTAGGCTACACAATTAAACACCTTGGTATTGCAAAAAGAACAGGTAATGGCATTGAATTGCGAGTGCACCCTACGCTTGTTTCAAACAAACAATTAATAGCGCAAGTAGATGGCGTAATGAATGCTGTTATGGTTAAAAGTAATGCCCTAGGAACTAGTCTATATTATGGAGCAGGAGCAGGAGATGAAGCAACAGCATCTGCAGTTATTGCTGACCTAAATGATATCATTAATAACCAAACAAGTAACCACATATTGGGCTGGAAATCACAGCAAAAGCTTGCAGTCATTGATAATGATGAAATTCATAGTGAATTTTTCTTGAGGCTTTTAGTTAGTGACATAAAAGGGGTTCTAGCTAAAGTTACAGGAATATTTAATGACCATAATGTTAGTATTGAGGCGCTTATCCAAAAACAAGTCGATGAAAATAAAAATGCTCACATCGCCATTACAACTGACAAGGTTAGCACTAAAGCCATTATGAGTATTAAAGCTGCTATTGAGGCTAGCGACTTCAACCAATCGGAAGTACAAATTATTCATATTGAATTACTAGACTAACTTATAAGATATATGAGATATACGGGATTAATTGAAAAGTACAGGGACACACTACCTGTTAGTGATGAAACTCGTATCATAAGTCTTGGTGAGGGAAACACACCGCTAATTAAGCTTGAAAATATTCTGTGTGAAATGGGCTCTCATGTTGAACTATACATTAAGTATGAAGGTTTAAATCCTACAGGATCGTTTAAAGACCGTGGCATGACTATGGCGGTTACAAAGGCTGTAGAAAGTGGTTCTAGAGCAATTATTTGCGCATCTACTGGGAACACTTCAGCTGCCGCAGCTGCCTATGCTGCTAGAGCAGGAATCAAAGCATTTGTTCTCATTCCAGAAGGCAAAATTGCACTAGGAAAATTAGCTCAAGCAATGATTCATGGGTCAACTATTATTCAGATTAAGGGTAACTTCGATGATGGTATGCAGCTTGTTAAAGATGTTGCTGAGTTTGCACCAGTTTCAATCGTAAACTCTATTAATCCTTATCGCCTTCAAGGTCAAAAAACTGCTGCATTTGAAATTATTGAAGAGCTAGGTCATGCACCAGATTACCACTGCCTTCCAGTTGGCAATGCGGGAAATATTACTGCTCATTGGATGGGATATACTGAGTATCACGAGATGGGGAAATCAGATTCAAGTCCTATAATGCTCGGTTATCAAGCTGAAGGTGCAGCACCATTTGTTAAAGGATCAAGAGTTGATAATCCAGAAACAATTGCCACTGCAATTAGAATTGGAAATCCTCAGAGTTGGGATCAGGCGTTAAAACTCAGCAAAGATTCAAATGGCTGGTTTGACTGTTTCTCAGATAAAGAAATTCTAGCAACTCAAAAGATGCTAACTGAAAAAGAAGGTATCTTTTGTGAACCAGCCTCAGCGATATCTGTTGCAGGAGCTTTGAGAGAGATAAAATCAGGTAAAATTCCTGATGGTTCTAGCGTTGTATGTACACTTACAGGCCATGGACTTAAAGATCCAGATACTGCAATCGCTCAGTGCGATCAGAGTGCAATGATTAATGTCAATCCAACACTGGATGAAGTAAAAAAAGCCATATTAGACCATATGTAGTTCTAGTAGGCTCTGAGTTTATGATAAAAACCATCTATTTATGAGTAAGCAGTCCTATAAAACCATTGATCAATGTGTAGGTAATACTCCATTAGTTCTCCTGCAACGATTAAACCCAAACCCCTCAAATATTATCCTTGCAAAACTAGAAGGCAACAATCCTGCTGGCTCTGTTAAAGACCGAGCAGCTCTTAATATGATTAATGAGGCAGAAAATAGGGGGGAGATTAACCCAGGAGATACTCTGATAGAGGCTACCAGTGGCAATACAGGTATCGCACTAGCTATGGTTGCTGCAATTAAGGGATATAAGATGATTTTAGTGATGCAAGAAAACCTATCACAAGAACGAAGAGATGCGATGACCGCATATGGTGCAGAATTAATTTTGGTTTCTAAAGAGCTTGGTATGGAAGGTGCGCGTGACCTTGCCGACAAAATGACTGCAGAAAATAAGGGATTTCAGCTTAATCAATTCGCCAATGAAGATAACCCGAAAGCACATAATAGCTCTACTGCCAAGGAGATATGGGACGACACAAATGGCGAAATTACTCACTTTGTAAGCTCTATGGGAACTACAGGAACTATTATGGGCGTTTCAAAATATCTCAAAGAGAAAAACCCGTCAATACAAATAATAGGTATTCAGCCTGATGATGACTCACACATTCCTGGCATTCGTCGATGGCCTAAAGAATACCTTCCAACAATCTTTGATGCATCTAGAGTTGATATAATTATGGATGTTTCTCAAGAAGATGCGGAACAAGCTACTAGAGACCTTGCAATCCAAGAAGGTATTTTTTCTGGAGTTTCAGCTGGGGGTGCTGTTGCCTCAGCAATTGAACTTTCAAAGAAAGTTGATAATGCGATCATTGTTACAATTATCTGTGACCGAGGTGACCGCTACCTCTCTACTGGTGTTTTTAAGGTTTAAACTACTCAAATCGTATAAATCTAAACTTATCTACACACAATTTTTACTGTAACTATATAGTTAATTAGCTTTAAAAATATGTGTACAATTATAAATTCGTTAATTATTTAATAAAAGAAGGAGAAATAAATGAGTAATATATTTGGCTTTAAAAAGTCATCAATTGTTTGTGCAACTGTCTTATTGTCAATAAGCATGACAGCTAAAGCTGGTATTGTTTATGATTACATCATAGAGCAAAACAAACTAATTATTGCAACGGATGCAAACTGGGCACCATTCTCATACATTGACGATGATGGAGTGATGCAAGGATTTGATGTCGAAGTTGGTAGAGAAATTGCTAAGCGTATGGGTGTTGAAGCTCAATTTATAACACCTGATTGGGATGTTATCACTGCAGGAAACTGGAATGCGCGTTGGGACGTTTCTGTTGGGTCTATGACTCCAACTGCGAGCCGTTCAGAAGTATTGAACTTTCCAGCAACTTACTACTACACACCTGCAGCTTTCGCTGTACACACTGATTCACCGATTACAACATTAGCTGGATTAAATGGCAAAAATGTTTGTACAACGGCAGCGTCTACTTGGGAGATGTATCTTCAAGGTGACCTAGATATGCTTAATGCTCCAGCGTTTACTTATGCCGTTACACCTGGAACAATTACCTCTTTGAAGGATGGTGCAATGTGTGCGGATGACACTCGTTTAGGTGCAGGCGTTCGAAATGATGGTTTTATTGACTCTGTTCCAATGATACAAGGAGCAATAGAGGCTGGTTATCCAATTCGTTTCTTAGGAGATCCGGCTTTTCATGAGCCTCTTTCATTAGCGACTGATTTGGGCAATAATGACCCTGAACTAGATGCTGAGCTTGCTAGAATCATAACTGAAATGCAGAAGGACTACACATTAAGTTTGTTGTCAATTCAGCACTTTAAAAATGCAGATGGCACTTCTCAAGACTATACTTTAGCTTACTAATAGGAATTATTAGTTAGCTTTAGTTAGAGCTTAGACAAAGGTATGTTCGTCGATACCGTTATTGAAGATAAGGCGCTGCACAAACCAGTATTCCTTATCGGTTTATCAGTAACGGTATTGGCGATTTTCTTTGCCCTTAATTTTACAAACACCCTTTTTGGTGAATTCCTTAGGCCTGTTATAGGAGACCCCACAGAAAGCGGTTTTTTTGGTCGTTTTGTAGTTTCACTTGTTCTAACAATAATATTTGTACTTAACTTATTCGCAATAAGTTTTACCAGGCTAAAAGTTCAAATATTAATTGTTTGGGTAGAATTGCTTCTTCTTTTCCTGGCCTTTGCCTATTCTTTTGATCTCAAAATGTCGTTTATCCAGAGTAGGATTCCTCTCATGATCTCTCGAGGGCTATTTACGACAATTTATATTTCAGCAATCTCAATCGTTATTGCGACCATAATTGCCGTCATAGGTGCCATTGCAAAACTTTCGAATAATGGCTTTGCTTATGCGATTTCCAGTTTTTATACTTCTCTATTTAGAGGACTTCCACTTCTTTTGCAACTTTTCCTAATCTATAAAGGTCTACCACAACTCGGTTTTATGGTTGACGCAGTGCCAGCAGCCATCACCGCTCTGTCACTTTGTTATGGTGCCTATATGACAGAGATTTTCCGTGCAGGAATACAGAGCATACCTAAAGGCCAATGGGAGGCTTCTAGAGCTCTAGGTTTTAAATTTAACCTTATCCTTCGTAAGATTATTTTGCCTCAATCCATACCAATTATTATTCCTCCAACTGGAAATCAGTTTATCGCCATGCTAAAAGATAGTTCTCTTGCCTCTGTTCTTGGGGTTTGGGAGTTAATGTATCTCGCTAGAACCTTAGGGCAAAGAGATTTCAGACACATGGAAATGCTCCTAACAGCTGCAATGATCTACTGGGCTCTAACAATTGTGCTCGAGGTAATTCAGGCTCGAATTGAAGAAAAATATAAACAAAAAAGTTGATGATGGATACAAAAACCAATATCCCAAATAACACTGAAATGACTCCAGTCATTTCTCTCAAAGGAGTCAATAAGTGGTATGGAGATTTTCAGGCTCTATCTAACATCGATCTCGAAATTAAACTCAAGGAGAAGATTGTAATTTGTGGTCCTTCTGGTTCTGGAAAATCTACCTTAATTAGATGCGTTAATCGCCTTGAAGCTCATCAAGAGGGCAAAATTCATGTTAGCGGTATAGAGCTACACGAAAGAATGAAAGATATCGATATTGTTCGCCAAGACATAGGAATGGTCTTTCAGAATTTTAACCTCTTTCCACACTTAACTGTTTTAGAAAACTGCATGGCGGGCCCAAATTGGGTTCGAGGTATCGAAAAAAATGAAGCTAAAGAAAGAGCCATTGCAATGTTGGAGCAAGTCAAAATTCCTGAACAGGCAGACAAATATCCTGACCAACTTTCAGGCGGTCAACAACAACGCGTAGCAATTGCCAGAAGTTTATGTATGCAACCTAAAGTTATGTTATTTGACGAACCAACTTCAGCACTCGACCCTGAAATGGTTTCTGAGGTTTTAGATACTATGATTGAGCTTGCAAATAGCGGGATGACAATGATTTGTGTCACTCATGAGATGGGCTTTGCTCGTCAAGTTGCTGACAGGATTGTGTTTATGGCGGATGGAGAAATTGTTGAACAAAATACTCCAAAAGAATTCTTTAATAACCCTCAACATGATCGAACTAAAGTTTTTCTTGATCAAATTCTTGAGTAAGAAGTTATTGTTTTTTAAAGTAGGCTCTAAAAACTTCAATCACAAAAATAATATCTTTCTTATTTATTCCTAAATGACACACAAAGCGTCCTCTATCAAGACTTGAAATTACAATCTGATGATCTAAAAGGAAATTTGTTAAGGACTCTCGATGATCTTTTGGACAATTAATAAAAACCATATTGGTTTGGCTTTCATCATACTTAACCTTTAACCCAGATATTAAAGACAAACCACCTGCCAAAAGCTTCGCATTGTCATGATCCAGCTGAAGCCTTTCAATATTATTCTTAAGAGCATACATTCCGCAAGAAGCTATAACACCAACTTGTCTCATACCACCTCCTAACATCTTGCGTAACCTTAAAGCTTTACTAATGACAGTTTTATTGCTTACCAATAAAGAACCTACTGGCGCTCCTAAACCCTTAGACAGGCAAATTGAAACACTATCAAAGCCACTTGTTAAATCTTTCATTGATAAACCTGAATGAATATGTGCATTAAATAAACGAGCACCATCAAGATGGGTGCTTATTCCTCTCTTATGAGCAGCATTAACTAGATTATCAAGTTCATCTTGAGGTTGCACCTTTCCAGAAATGGTATTTTCCAAACAAAGTAACTTTGTGACTGCATAGTGAGGGTCATCATCTTTAATTTGACTCAACATATCCTCTACATTCATAGCTCCTGATTCTGAAGTATTAATGGGGCAAATCCCAACCCCGCCTAAAACAGAAGCACCCCGAGCTTCGTAGACATTGGTATGATAATTTTGGCCAATCAAAACCTCATCACCTCTTTGGCAATGAGAAAGCATAGCCGTTAAATTGCTTTGAGTTCCACTAGGAAAAAATAAACTCGCCTCTTTACCTAAAAGCTTAGCTGCAAATTCTTGAAGCTCTAAAACCTCTATGTCTTCTCCATAGACATCATCACCAAGTTTAGCCTTTTGGATTGACTGAAGCATATCTTTAGAGGGCAAGGTAACAGTATCACTTCGAAAATCAATTGGATTTTCAAGTTCACGTATTTCAGGATTATTAGTGTTTCTTTTATATTGGTTCATATCCAATTACTTCTTAAGGTTGATACTCTGGGTAAGCAAGAGTAGCAACCAAGTGAGTTCTTGATTCTGTTCCGCCATTTAAAGCCGTATGATAACCACGCGTATCAGTGAAATAAACTGAACCATCTGCAGGTAAATGCGTACAGTGGTGGTTAACAATAAGCAAAGCTCCAGGGTTTGTATAAATTGGAATATGGATTCTTGGCTCAGGGTCTCTATGCCAAGAATTGCAATTATAGCTATCCTTTTCAAGTATTCGAACCCTGCCAATAGGGTATCGAGCACGAAGCTCGTTATGGATAGTTTCAAAATAAGTACCTTTAAAAATATCCACAAGTTCGCTAAATAAAGTTTCATCAACTAGCTCGTCTTTAGACACCTCTTCATAGCTCTCATCTACTCGTGTATAGTATCGACCAACAAGATCCTTATCTGACTCAGCTGAGCTATCTTTTCTTCGAGTCATTGCTAGAGCATGAAAACCTGAAGCAGCAGTTTTAAATTCTGACTTGGCTTTAACCTCATCAAGTGCTTTGCGCATTTTTTTGATATCAAACTTTAGACTCAGTTTAACAATATGTTCATTTCCTTTAAAGGATGCCACTGATTCAATATCAACTTTATTATTGATGTAAGAATTTAATTCTTTTGTGTCTTGTGAAATACTCATTAATTTAATTTTATATCAGAATAATTAAAAAGGCTTAACTACAACAAGAATTACAATACCAATAAGAAGCACTACAGGAATTTCATTAAACCAGCGATAAAAGGTATGTGAGCGAATATTTTTATCCTCTGCAAAAACACCTACCAAATAGCCACAGTAAAAATGATAAATAATTAATAATCCAACCAATAAAAGCTTCAGTTGAAGCCAATATTGGTTACTATACACTTCCCAGGCATAGTCCTGCAACATCCACCAACCCATTAAGGTTGTAATAATAAAGCTTGGCATCATAATGCCTCTATAGAGTTTTCGCTCCATTACCTTAAAACGCTCTATGCTAGTATCATCATCAGACATAGAATGATATACAAATAGTCGCGGCAAATAGAACAGCGCAGCAAACCAAGTAATAACACTTATAACATGTATGGCTTTAATCCAAAGCATTCGAACTCCAAAATAGTTACATAATACCGTCTGAATAACTTCTTTTTCTATGATTCATCAAAGAAGTTATATGAAACACTAGCTATTGATTTACAGTTATCATATCGTATGACATAGTAAAATTTACCTACCTTTTATAATTAGATTTGCATGCTAAACTTTTTTAAAAAAAATAAAAGTAATGAGCCAAAAAGTGAACCAAATAAAACTTCACTAAAAGACAGACTATTTAAATCCAAGAAACGCCTTGGTGATGGGCTTTCATCTTTACTTATTGGAAAAAAGAAAATAGATGATGAGCTTCTTGAAGAACTAGAAATACTTCTCATTAGTTCAGATATAGGTATTCAGACAGCTGATAAAGTCATTGAATCTGTAAGAAAAAAGTCATCTCGAAAAGAACTTAAGGATGGTGAGAGCCTTTATGAGTTAATCAAAATTGAACTAGAATCACTCCTGGTTAAAGATAATTTACTAGAGCCCAATAGTGAAAAAACCTACGTTATTCTTGTTGTTGGAATTAATGGTGCTGGCAAAACTACTACGATTGGTAAGCTAGCAAAATTATTTCAAAGTGAAGGAAAATCTGTGATGCTTGCTGCTGGTGATACTTTTCGTGCAGCAGCTGTTGAACAACTTCAGATTTGGGGTGAGAGAAATAATATTCCTGTAATTGCGCAAAAAACTGGTGCTGATGCAGCCTCAGTAGTCTACGACGCTTATCAGTCTGCAGTTGCTAAGGATATTGATATTCTAATAGCTGATACTGCCGGCAGGCTTCATACCCAAGACAATCTTATGCAAGAGCTTGAGAAAATTAAGAGAGTCCTTAAAAAACATAACGAAAATGCGCCTCATGAAACACTACTTGTTATAGATGGAGGTTCTGGTCAGAATGCAATTCAGCAAGCAAATGAATTTCATAAATCTATTAATCTTTCAGGCCTTGCTGTAACTAAGCTTGATGGAACTGCAAAAGGTGGCGTTTTATTTGCAATTTCTGACTCTCTTAATTTACCTATTCGTTTTATTGGTATTGGAGAAGCTATTGATGACCTCAAGCCATTTAATGCAAGAGATTTTGTTGATGCATTATTTGATTAAAAAATCACTTTAATCCTCTGATAAAAGTATAAAGCGATTCAGGATTTTATTGAATTATTGATAGTGTCAATTTTCTTTGCTAAATCAATATCAAGCTTAGTGATACCGCCCTCACTATGGGTGATTAAGTTAACTTCAACCTTATTATAAACATTTGACCATTCAGGATGATGATCCATAGTTTCTGCAGTAATTGCAACCTCAGTCATAAAACCAAAGGCTTGAGTAAAGCCTTTAAATTTAAATTCTTTCGAAAGCCTCCCTTTTACGATTTTCCAATCATCAAGTTCTTTAAGGTTTTCATTTAATTGTTTATTAGATAATATCAAATCAAGCTCCTTTTAACAACTCTCTTGCACCCATAGACAAGAGCTTATTTGCGACCATCTCACCCAACTCCTTTGGTTTTGATAATGGACCACACTCCTCTACTTTCAATATATCACCAGAATCTACATTACCAACCATACCTCTAAGCTGTAATTCAGTCTCATTACTAGTAGCGTAAGCTCCAATTGCAACTGAACATCCACCCTCGAGAGTAGAATTCATAGCCCTTTCAGCATTAACTTCATTCATAGTTTGTTTGTTTATAAGTGGTTCTATAAGAGTACTTATAGCTTTATCACCTTTTCTAATTTCTATACCTAGAGCACCTTGCCCAACCGCAGGTAAGGATTGTTCTACATCCAGATGCTGCCTAATTCTATCCTCAAAACCAAGCCTTATAAGGCCTGCACATGCCAAAATAATAGCGTCATACTCACCATTATCTAACTTTTTTAATCGAGTATTGACGTTACCACGTAAGTCCAGAATTACAAGATCAGGCCTTAAAGCTTTTAATTGAACTATACGTCTTAAGCTACAAGAACCAACTCTAGACCCTTGTGGAAGTTCACTGATATTATCAAAATCATTTGAAACAAATGCATCAAACGGATTTTCGCGTTCCAAAATTGCTCCAATATCAAATTCTGTAGGCAACTCATATGGAACATCTTTCATAGAATGGACTGCAATATCAGCCCTTCCCTCTAACATACCTACCTCTAACTCCTTAATAAATAAGTTTTTACCACCAATTTTAGAAAGGGGTGTATTAAGTATCTTGTCACCCTGAGTCGTCATTTTCACCAATTCAACTTCAAGATCAGGGTAGAAAAATTGTAATCTTGATTTTACAAACTCAGCTTGCCAAAGAGCTAAAGGGCTGTTACGCGTTGCAATTTTAAGCACTTTATTACTATCTCCAATTGATATTGTTGCCAACATTATTTTATCGAGTGTTTTTTGATAATGTTAGCTATTGAAGATATTATTATGCTGTCATTTAAGCAAGGTATTGATCAAATACTTACCTAAGTGAGGTTTTTATATCATTTTCAGTAACTTATCATCGATATAGTGGAATAATGTGCTGTAATTAAAATTTGTATTAATTACAGAGAAAATTTAACAATGAAGTCTAAAAAAAATCATTTATGGGGTGGGCGCTTTAATGAGCCAACTGATGAATTTGTCAAAATCTTTGGTGCATCCATTTCTTTTGATAAAGTCTTAGCGCTTTATGATATTGAAGGCTCTATTGCTCATGCAACAATGCTTAGTGAGATAAATGTACTAAGTAGTTCTGAGTTGAAGCAAATACTTGATGGCCTTAATCAGATTAAAGATGAAATAGCCAATAATCAATTCAACTGGTCTATAGACTTAGAAGACGTCCATATGAATATTGAATCTCGATTGATAGAGATTTGTGGTGATTCAGGTAAAAAACTTCATACTGGTCGCTCTAGAAATGACCAAGTTGCAACAGATATTAGGCTCTATCTAAGAGATCAAGTACTTCTTATTAATAATGAATTAGAAAGACTTTTAAATGCTTTGCTTGATCTTGCAGACCAAGAAAAAAAGACTATTATGCCTGGTTTTACGCATCTCCAAGCTGCTCAACCGATTAGCTTTGGACATCACTTATTGGCATATTTTGAAATGTTTAAGCGTGACCGAGAGCGACTTCAAGAGAGCTTTAAACGAATTAATACAATGCCACTAGGTAGCGCTGCTCTTGCAGGTACTAGCTACCCGATAGATCGTGAACGAACTGCTGAACTTTTAGGGTTTGAGCGTATTAGTTTAAATTCAATTGATGCAGTCAGTGATCGTGACTTTGCTATCGAATTTACTGCAAATGCAAGTCTAATTATGATGCATCTTTCAAGGTTCTCAGAGGAGCTTATTCTTTGGTCAAGCGCACAATTTGAGTTTATATCTCTGCCTGATAGCTTTTGCACAGGCTCATCAATAATGCCTCAAAAGAAAAATCCTGATGTCCCTGAACTTGTTCGTGGCAAGACTGGACGAGTTACTGGTAATTTAATATCACTCTTGACATTAATGAAAGGACAACCCCTTGCTTATAACAAAGACAATCAGGAGGATAAAGAGCCGCTATTTGATAGTGTTGATACAATTTATAACTGTCTTTGTATTTTTGCTGATATGGTTCCTACTATTGAAGCCAATAAAGATAATATGTATCACTCTGCTCTTAAGGGATACACAACAGCAACTGATTTAGCTGATTATCTTGTAAAGAAAGGTTTGGCTTTTAGGGATGCTCATGATGTAGTTGGTAAAGCTGTTTCTTACGGACTTAAAGAAAACAAAGATTTAAGCGAATTTAGCCTTGATGAACTTAAAAAATTGAACTCATTAATAGAAAAAGATGTTTTTGATGTGATCTCTCTAGAAGGTTCAATTAATGCTCGAAATCATTTAGGTGGAACCTCACCTGAACAAGTGTCGATGGCTATTAAAGCTGGACGTAAATCCATTAAATAATGCGCATAGTTTTTGCAGGCACTCCTGAGTTTGCGGTCGAATCTCTAGCTATTCTTCATAAATCAAATCATGAGATAGTTGCTGTTTACTGTCAGCCTGATCGTCCAAAAGGAAGAGGAAAAGTATTATCAGCATGCCCTGTAAAGCTTTATGCAGAAGAAAATAATTTGCTAGTTATCCAGCCAGAAGACTTTAGTGAATTACAAAACCAAGAAAGGTTTTCATTATTAAAGCCTGATGTTATGGTAGTTGCAGCATATGGTCAAATACTGCCTAAAAACACATTGCAAACTCCAAGACTGGGATGTCTTAATATTCATGCTTCTCTTTTACCTCGCTGGAGAGGTGCAGCACCTATTGAAAGAGCTATACTTGCAGGAGATAAAGAGACTGGCATTTCAATTATGCAAATGAATGAGGGTCTTGATACTGGAAATGTATTACTTGAAAAAAAACACCTGATTTCAGATTTTGAAACGTCCCATTCACTAACTGATTCTTTATCAAGTATTGGAGCTAGTGCAATCATTGAAACCTTAACTCATCTTTCTGATTTAAAAGCTAAACCTCAAAACAATAATGATGCTACTTATGCAAAAAAGATTACAAAAATTGAAGCTCAAATAGACTGGAACCAGAGTGCAGAAAATATAAGTCTAATGATAAGAGCATTCAATCCTCGCCCAGTAGCGAAAACTAATGCAAAAGCTAAGCAATTTGAAAATAAAGTCATTAGAATTATTGAGGCTGAAACAGTTCAACATGAGTCTTCAAAAAATCCTGGCTCAATAGTTACACAAGTTAAAGACACTTGTTATATTGCAACTGGAAATGGCGTACTGAGTCTAAAAAAGGTCCAACTTTCTGGGAAAAATGTAGTTTCAATTAAAGACTTTAATAATGCTTATCAACTCATCAAGCTTAACTAATAGAGTTCTAAGTATCGTAACCCCTCAAATTTATACTTTAACAATTTCGCATAATGAAAATAGTAGACGCATAAACACAATAAAGTGCTTTACTATGCTTCACTTTTTTTGTAAAAATTGAATTTTTCCAGCTCCATTTCTTTATCAAATGGGAACATTGGTTTTGGAAGTCGAGAAAATTTAAACTGCGAATAATCTGAACTACAGACACCAGGTCCAGCTGCCATAATAATGTTACTACTAATCGATTCAAACCCCGCCCTGAAATGTACACGAGATTTAATCAACATGAACTGGCTTTCTTCTGGAATCAGTCCTGCATGGATAAAAAGTTCAGGCCCATATGGCTCCCATCCCTCCTCACATAATACAATTGTTGCAGAACCAATATCGAAAACAACGCTGCGACCCAAACAAACTTTAAGACCTGTTTGAACTGGTGATGTAATTGTAAAACAACCATCAGTAATCTTTTTAACAATACCCGTGCAATTGAGACCATGTCCAATTTGATTGATAGAGGGTACAGAATATTTACCACCAACTGTTAGAGTCATCTCATTGCCTTCTCCACAATTAATTAATTGGTCAACTGCCTCTGGATCACGGATTGGCGCAACAATAATTCCAGACAGGCCCTGTCTCAACATTTCAGCTAAAACACTCATATCATCAGCACTTCCTCCGGAACCAGTATTATCACCATGATCAACAATCAGTACAGGATAAGATTCAATTTTTTTAGCTTTTTCAATGGATTCAGATAACGGTAAAGGTTTATAGATAAAATCATAGCGACGCTTCCATGCCATAGCACAGATTTGACTAACTAATTGATTTCCAAGATCATTATTAACCAACTCAACAGTCAGTGCACTCAAAGAAACATGAGGAATATCAGCATAAGAAAAGCCACCGAACACTGATGCGTTCAGAATATCGCTATTATTTACTCCTTCTATTGCCAATTCCATAATATCTTTCATCGGCTGATGCCATGTAGCTTGCATCATCATATGCACCATCATTGGAAGTGGTTGCCAGCAAATCTTAGTTTCTATGCCCTGCTCTAGGCAACTTAGCAACGTCTTCGCCGCTCGCCTGCCTGTTTCTCTCATGTCAATATGTGGGTATGTTCGATAGCCATCAATAACATTACAATTTTCTACCATGGTTGAAGTTACGTTTGCATGAAAATCCAATGCAACCGCAATTGGTATCTCTGGAGCAGTTTTACGAATCCGGCATAACAATTCACCTTCTCCATCGTCATAGCTCTCAGTGACCATTGCTCCATGTAAGTCTAGCAAGATAGCATCACAACCGTTTTTAACGGCAGCACATATTTTTTTACAAATGTAATTAAATGCATTATCATCAACAATGCCACCGGGCTCAGCATAAGCTGCAATAGGCACAATACACTCAACACCATAAGAGCGTGCTATATCGATTAATCCTGCAAAAGCCATATCGGCATCACCATATAAGTCAATAGCCTGCTTATCAGAAGGTGGTTTCTGTAATCCAACAACTCTACTAAAAGCATCTAAATTAGTTGGAAGCAGAGAAAAAGTATTCGTTTCATGCTGCATCATTGCTATAACAATCTTCATAATTAAATTCTATTCTTTGTGATTGATGGGTTTATACTTCAGATCTATATTTGATTCTTCAATTTCGCAATTGCGAATATCCTGACGCACTAAAACACCTTTCCAGAACCATTAAGTTATTTTTAGAATTAGTTGTCGCCAAAAAAAACCATTTATTTCTATTTCATTATTTAAAATAATGGAACGATAAGTATTAATAAGAGCAATATGCTTGCACCCCAGAATAGAAGGTAAGCCTTATTCATTACTCCACGAATATCTTTAAGCTCTTTAATTATTTTCTCTACTTGCTCATCATTCAATTTAATTCTCCATGTTTAGTTTAAATAGCAAAGCCAAGCTGTCGCCAAGCCTCATAAGCGACAATTGACACACAATTTGATAGATTTAAGCTTCTTGAGCCACCCTGCATAGGGACAGTAATCCCATCATATTCATCCATTATTTCCTTTGGAAGACCCTTAGTTTCAGAGCCAAATAGAAATGAATCATGGCTATGATATTTAATATCAGCATAGCTTTTATTAACCTTTGTACTTACAAAATAAAGCTTAGCAGGATTAGCTTTGTCTAAGTAATCATCAAAATTTTCATATTCATAGACGCTTGCTAACTCTTTGTAATCAAGTCCAGCACGCCTAAGGCGCTTATCGTTAATCTCAAATCCATATGGCTTTATGAGATGAAGATTAGCCCCCATATTTGCTGACAAACGTATTAGACTTCCTGTGTTACTGGGTATCTCGGGTTGGTATAAAACTAAATTTAACATACGGCTGTTTTTCACAAATAACATTATCATCCCATAGAACATAAACTAATTACCAAAACTCGCTTATTGATATAATATTAAAATGAAAAATCACTTAAAAAATTAGAAGCTTTTTACAATCCCAAGCAACCTAAATTCACTCCATGTCTATAAGAAAATCGATTAAAGACTTTCTCAGAGAGGATCAAAAAGATATCTCAAAACTCTTAAGCCTGACACTCAATCAAACTAAAGAACAACTGTTTGCTAATCCAGAGTATGAACTAAATGAATCTGAACTTGAAACACTTGATAGTCTAATTGAACAAATAAATAATGGCAAACCGTTTGCCTATCTTAAAGGCTCTCAAGGCTTTTATGACCTTGATTTTATAGTATCGCCTGCAACCCTAATTCCTAGACCTGAAACTGAATTATTAGTCGATATTACACTTGATACATTTGATTCAAATAAAAAAATAAATATCTTAGATCTTGGAACTGGAAGCGGCGCAATAGCAATAACGCTTTCTGAAAAATGTCCTTTATGGAAAATAACTGCAACCGATAAATCAAACGAGGCTCTTAAGATTGCCAAATTAAATACCCACAATAAAATTAACTTTTATTGCGGTGATTGGTTCGACGCAGTGCCTGATGAAAAATTTGATCTAATTGTTAGCAATCCTCCTTATATTGATGACCATGATCCACATTTGGATAGCCTCAAATACGAGCCCTTGGAGGCTTTAACATCGGGAAGTAATGGCCTTGATGACATCAGAATAATCATCAATGAATCTCCTAAATATCTTAAGGAAGGCGGATATCTGCTTTTAGAGCATGGCTTTAATCAACAGAAGGAAATCATTGAATTACTAAAAGAGTCTTTCTTTAGCATTAATACCTATACAGACCTTAATGATATTGACAGAGCAGTCCTAGCTCAATATAAATAGTTAAAACTCTGAGTCTTATCTATTTAAATTTTAGTTGCGCAATTATTACTCCTATAATAACTATAAGTGCCCCAATAGCTTGATACCAAATCCAACTATCACCTAGAAGAAAGAGGATAAACATTACATAAAATGGAGCAGCATTTAGATGGAATGATGCAATCCCAATTCCAAGTTGGCTGATGCCCATTATCCAAAAAATTTGAGAGATTCCTAAGCCAAGCCAACCATAAATAAGCACTAAACCTAAATGATTGCTAGTAATAACTGATGTTGTTTCGGTTAATCCAAGAATATAACAAAAAAAATACAGGACAGCTGATATACCCGCCATTCCAAAGGATGTCACCGATGTTTGTCCTAGAGTCGACATTCCTGGAAGATTTTTAACTGTTGCTCTGGAGGCCCATCCAAATAGTGCCACTCCTATAAGACCAATTAAAGCTGCAAAACCAATACTATCATTATCAAAAGCGGCGCCTGATGCAATATAACCACCCATCAAAACTAAAATTACCCCAAAGAAAAACCATAAGGTCATTTTACGGCCATCAAAAAAAATCTCTAAAGTGACTGCGAAAACTGGCATCGTAGCACAAGCTAATACCGCGATCACAGGAGACGTTAATGATTGTAGAACAAGTATCAAAAACGAGCCAATACCAAACCCAGTTGCACCAATCAAAAAGCCTTTAAACCACAAAGCAGACCTGACTTTCTGTATTCCTTCTATTGCAAACCAGATAAAGAAAATTAGAATAAATGAAGATACATTTCTTGCACTAATGACACTAACAACATCCCAGTCATCTAATAGATATTCAGCAGCAGGAAAGCCCATTGCAAAAAGAAGTATTGCGAAGACACAGATAAAGTTTGATTTAAAAACTCCTAAATCTTTTTCAGCTTTATCTTCTAAAGGGCTTTCACTCATACAGTAAAAAGTGATCGTGGCTTATTGCAGACTGGCAATATAACAGATACTCTAAATTAAGCAATATTTATTTAATAACAATTATAAAAAGGTTATTTTGAAGATTGTCATAACCTAAATTCTAAATGTATAATCAAATTTATCAAGATAAAGGCTTTTAGAGCGCTGCCTTGAAAATAGGATTGAAGTAATAAGATATTACTTACTTTTATAGTCATAGCAAATCTGGAGGTTAATTATGCTTGAAAAAAAACACATCGGCCAATCCACTAAAAGTATTTGGGGTGGGGAACAAGAACATGAACTTTATGAGCGATCAACACAAGTTCCAGTTGTTCATAGTGTTTCATTTGGTTACAAAGATATTGAAACTTGGCATAAAGTTGCCTTGGAAGAAGCCCAAGGATTTATATATTCTCGCAATGCAAATCCTACAGTGCGAGCCTTTGAAGACAAGGTAAAAGAACTAGAAGGCGCCCAAGCAGCAACCAGTTTCTCCTCAGGTATGGCAGCTATTAGTAACACATTGGCTACATTTTTAAAGCCGGGTGAGCGAATTGTTTCAATTAAAGACAGCTATGGAGGAACAAACGTCATTTTTAATGAGTTTTTACCGCCACTTAATATTGATGTTAGTCTTTGTGAAACTGGAGATTACGAAGAAATAGAAGCTGAAATAGCTAAGGGCTGTAAGGTCTTATATTTAGAAACACCAACCAACCCAACCATTAAAATTACAGACATCGAGCGCTTAAGCATTGCAGCTAAAAAAGTAGGAGCGCTAGTTATTGTTGATAATACTTTTGCTACACCAATTAATCAAACCCCTCTAGAACTTGGTGCTGATATTGTTCTGCACTCTGCTTCCAAATACCTAGGTGGACACGCTGATGCTCTTGGAGGGGTAATTTGTGGCAATAAAGACCTAGTAAAGAAAGTTCATCACTATCGTGAAATAAACGGCGCTAGTTTAGCTCCAATGGATGCATATAGTTTATTAAGAGGGATGAAAACGTTAAAGCTTCGAGTTCAGAGGCAAAATGAAAGTGCAAAGATAATTGCTAAATACTTACAAAACCATCCTGCAGTTGATCAGGTGAACTACCCAGGATTAGAGTCTCATCCTGATCATGATATTGCCAAGAAACAAATGATTGGAGGCTATGGTGGAATGTTAAGCTTTTCTGTCAAGGGCGGCTTAGAAGCAATTAAAAAATTTCTACCAAAACTTGAATACGCTCATATGGCAGCTAATTTAGGTTGCGTTGAAACTGTAGTTGGCCCTCCATTTACAACAAGTCATGTTGAATGTAGTGCAGAAGAGCGAATGGCTGCCGGAATCCCTGAAGGCTTAGTAAGATACTCAACTGGTATTGAGGATGTAGAGGACTTAATTGCTGATTTAGATCAGGCATTTAAACTAATCTCTTAAGAAATTAAGGAGAATTCAATGAAACAAGAAAGAAGAAGATTCAGTAAAGAAGAGTACCTTGATAGGCAATTAAAGGTTCGTAAGTCAATGGATGCTTCAAATGTGGAAGTCTTAATTGTTTATGACCCTGCCAATATGTTTTGGTTGACTGGTTATGATGGTTGGTCATTTTATGTTCACCAATGCGTTGTCATATCAACTGATGGAGGGCTTTTTTGGTATGGCAGAGGAATTGATGCAAAGGGCGCTGAACTTACGACTGACCTTGACCTAAATAACATCCTGGCATATCCAGATGAATACGTCATGAGCCCTGAGAGACATCCAATGGAGTTCCTTGCAAACATCTTAAAAGAAAAAAGCTTAAATAAAAAAAGAATCGGCCTAGAAAAAGATAATTATTATTTTTCAGCTAGAGCAGCTGAATCTTTATATAGCAGCCTACCTGATGTAGTATTTAGCGATCAGACAGGTCTCGTAAACTGGCAAAGAGCAGTAAAATCTGAAACCGAAATCACCTACATGAAAAGAGCCGGAAAGGTCATTGAAGGAGTCTATGAACGCGTTATGGAGGTTGCAGAGCCTGGAATGAGAAAAAATGACTTGGTTGCTGAAATAATGCATGCAGGTGCTCACGGTCATCAAGGCCATTATGGTGATTACACTTCTTTTGTTCCTCTTATTGGCGCTGGCGAAGAGGCTGCAGCGTGTCACATGACATGGAATGATGAGCCATTAAAAAATAATGAGGGTATGTTTTTAGAATTAGGAGGGGCATACGCAAGATATCACTGTCCTTGCTCAAGAACTTTATATTTAGGAAAACCACCTCAACAATATTTAGATATTGAAAAGGTTATAAATGAATGTATAGAGAATGCAATTAAGATGTTTAAGCCGGGCAATACCTGCGCCCAAATTTCAGACAACTTTACAGCAACTCTGAAAAAGCATGGTTATGAAAAAAATAATCGCTGTGGCTACCCTATTGGCTGTAGTTATCCTCCTGACTGGGGTGAGCGAACGATGAGTTTACGCGGAACAGATCAAACTGTACTTGAAGAAAACATGACATTTCATTTTATGCCTGCTATTTGGTTTGATGACTGGGGTTTTGAAATGACGGAGAGTATTCGCGTTGCTCAGAGCGGCGGCGAATGCCTCTCAAGCGTACCTAGACAACTACTAGTTAAATAGAAGTTAAAAACTATCGAGACTTACTTGGATAGGCTTGATTGTCTGATCAAACTATCTGGAACCATATCAGTATCCTTAATTCTGCCTAGGACTGCATAACTAAAATAGCGTCTGAGTCCAATATCTGCCTTTAAGACTCTTTTAAGGAAATCTTGGTAGTCTGCAACATCATTGACAAGAACTTTTAAAATGTAATCAAGCCCTCCACCAACGGACCAGCATGAAAGGACTTCATCAAAACCCATTATTGCTTCTTCAAACCGAGCAAACTGGCCTTGTTTATGACTCTCTAACTCAACTTCAGTAATTACAAGATGGAAATTACTTAAAAATGAAGATGACAGCTTTGCACCATAGCTTTCAATGATTCCAGCTTCCTCTAGTCTTTGAAGTCTGTCCCATGAAGGGGTAAGCGATAAATTGAGTTTATCAGCTAGCGCCGTTTTAGTAATCCTACCCTCACTCTGAAGGATAGAAAGTATCTGAATATCTCTTTCATCAAGCTTGTACATAGAGATATTATCGCCCTAAATAAAAAACAAATTAGCAATAAAATTCAATTTACTGTGAATTTCACAGAATAATCATAACTTTATAGACTTTATTAGGCCTAAAAACTTCTAGTTATTTCTTTTAGCTATTATCTGAGAAATCTGATCAAAAGTGGCTTGGTTTGAGGTAAAGACAGGTTTACCAATAGCGGCTTCTATTTCGGGAATAATTTCTGCAGACCTCATCGCTGTGCATGAAATAAAGAGCGCGTCAGCTTCATCATGAGTTGCCGCCTTGGCAGCTGAAATAATCTCATTTGGAGGAAGCATAGCTACATCTCTGTCGTCACTCATATCCATATACATTGAAGAAGCTATCTCAACACCATTTCTTTGTAAATAGTCCCTTAGCAGGGAGGAAACCTCTTCACTATATGGAGTTAGAATACTAACCTTTTTAAAGCCTCTTGCTTTAAAGTTTTTAACAACTGCTTGAGAGGTAGTCAAAACTTTTGCAGTTGGCTTACTTTCCTTAATTGCTAGCTCGATTGCCTCATCTCCGACAATAGAAGATGAAGAAGTACAATTAAAAACAACCAAGTCAAGATCATAATTAGGAAGTATTCCAGCTGAAACTTCAGTCAAATCATCTCCAATTGCGGCTAAAGACTCTGGCGTCATTGGATTTGCAAAATGAATTCGATTGAAATAAAAGTCATAGTCTGGCTTTAGATCCGTATACATTCTTACAAAGTCACGCTCAAAAGTAAAATCTGTATTTAAAACAATCAGTCCTACAGAGGGTCTCTCGCTATTTCTAGTTAAAGTTTCTGAGATATGGTATTTTTTCGATTCAATAGTCATAAGTAATTAATGTTTAATAGAGGTAGAAAATAGATGCATCACTACGACACCTGATATTATTAAACCCATTCCAATAAGTGATGCAAGATCTGGCATCTCTTTGTACACAAATGCACCAACGACTGCAACTAAACAAATACCTAGACCAGACCAAACAGCATACACGACACCCAATGGCAATTCTCTTAGTGCAAGCGTCATGAGCCAGAAAGAAATAAGATAAAAAATTACAAGAAACGTGGTTGGTACAAGTTTTGTGAACTCTTCTGTAGCCTTAAGAAGAGATGTTCCAGCAACTTCAGCTGCAATTGCAAGTGCTAAGTAAAAATAGGTCATAACGATTTAAAGTGACTCATAGAAAAAGCTCAGTATAACCTCAAGAAATAATCTTTACCAAAGTTTTCTGCTTGATTATTGTATTTGTAAAAGATTGAAGTTGGCCTATAAGCCGGGTTCTGTATAACCTAAGCCATGATAGTCATTCATCTACGATACTTGTCACCAAGCACCTCTAGCACTCTACCCGAAGACAACGCGAGCAACGCCAATGCCTTCCTATTTGAGCTTGCTCCAAGTGGGGTTTACCTAGCCTTACTTATTACTAAGTAAGCGGTGCGCTCTTACCACACCATTTCACCCTTACCTATCAAGATAGGCGGTTTATTTTCTGCTGCACTTTCCGTCGCATCACTGCGCCTAGCCGTTAACTAGCACTTTGCTCTGTGGAGCCCGGACTTTCCTCCTAGTGCAATTGCACTCGGCGACTATCCGGCCAACTTCAAGGGAAAATTATACGCTAGGAATAGGAGGTTTAAATACAGTGCAATTAATAACTAGAGTCTTTACTTAACTCGAATAAATCACAGGAATACTATCAAATACTTTATGGATATTTTCTCCATCAGTATCAACCGCAACAGTAACAGGCATATCTTTAACTTTAAGTTCATAGATCGCCTCCATCCCCATATCCTCAAAGGCAACAATTTTTGCCTTCTTAATGGATTTAGAGATTAGGTAAGCAGCGCCGCCAACTGCAATCAAGTAGCTAGCTTTGTGTTTTTTAATACTTTTAATGGTTGATTCACCACGCTCGGCCTTACCAATCATGCCAAGAATTCCTGTGTTTTCAAGCATCATGTCAGTAAATTTATCCATTCTTGTCGCAGTTGTTGGTCCAGCAGGTCCAATTACTTCATCACCAACTGGGTCAACCGGTCCAACATAATATATAAATTTATTATCAAAATTAACGCCCTTTGGCAACCCTTCACCACTATCAATCATTGTTTTTAAGCGCTTATGGGCAGAATCCCTTCCAGTAATAATTGTTCCAGATAAGAGTAATGTGTCACCAATATTCCAATTATCCATTTGAGATTGAGTTAAGCTATTTAAATCAACTTTTTTATATTTAGAAACATCCATCTCTAAATCTGGATAGATACTCATATCAACTTCTGGCAATTCAGCAACGCCGCTTCCATCAAGAGTGAAATGAACATGTCTAGTTGCTGCACAGTTTGGGATCATCGCAACCGGTAGAGATGCTGCATGTGTCGGATAATCCTTAATCTTAACGTCTAGAACCGTTGTTAGTCCGCCCAAACCCTGAGCACCAATACCGAGCTCATTGATTTTATTAAATAAGTCAATTCTAAGAGTTTCTATCTCAGTATGCTCACTTTTGTCTTTTATTTGATTAATATCTATAGGGTCCATTAATACTGATTTTGCCATTAGCATTGCATTTTCAGCTGTCCCGCCTACACCAATGCCAATTATTCCTGGAGGGCACCAGCCAGCGCCCATTGTAGGTATTGTTTTAAGGATCCAATCTGTTAGGTTATCATTAGGGTTCAGAACTGTAAATTTTGACTTGTTCTCAGAACCGCCTCCCTTAGCTGCAACCGTAATATCTAATTTATCGCCTTTAACGAGCTTGGTATGAATCACAGCAGGAGTATTGTCCATTGTATTTTTTCTACTAAATAGTGGGTCACTCACTATCGAAGCCCTTAAGCGGTTATCAGGCTCATTGTATGCCCTTCTAACGCCCTCATTAATCATATCTTCAAGAGAAAGCTCTGACTCCCACTGAACATCCATCCCAACTTCAATAAAAACATTAACAATTCCAGTATCTTGACAAATTGGCCTTTTGCCAAGTGCGCACATTTTTGAGTTTATTAAGATCTGTGAAATCGCATTTTTAGCGCTTACATTGGTCTCTTTTTCATAAGACAAAACCATTGCTTTGATAAAATCTGGTGAATGATAATAAGAGATATATTGCAATGAAGAATGAATACTTTCTACTAAATGTTCTTGTTTAATGATCATATTTATTTGGGCTTTGGTATTGTCTATTGAAAGCAAGCAGGTTATATTATATCTTCTAAACATTTTAATCAATTTTTTGCTAGGAATCTCTTATGTTCAATTTATTCAAAGGCCAAAACCTTTCTATCGACCTTGGAACTGCTAATACACTTATTTATATGGATGGGAAAGTAGTCTTAAATGAACCTTCTGTAGTTGCATTAAGGCATGAAAAAGGTGCTACTGAGTCAACCGTAATAGCAGTAGGTCAAGAAGCAAAAAATATGCTAGGAAGAACACCAGGCTCAATTGAGGCTATAAGGCCAATGAAAGATGGCGTAATTGCAGACTTTAAGGTGACTGAAAAAATGCTGCAATTTTTTATGAAAAAGGTCTTGAAATCTGGTTTTTTCTCACCAAGCCCGAAAGTACTAATTTGCGTTCCATGTGGTGCTACTCAAGTTGAGAGACGTGCAATTAAGGAGAGCGCAGTAGGCGCAGGAGCTAGAGACGTCTACTTAATAGAAGAGCCAATGGCTGCTGCTCTTGGAGCTGGAATGGCAATTGAAGAAGCATCAGGTGCAATGGTTCTTGATATTGGTGGAGGTACAACTGAAATTGCAATCCTATCCCTAAACGGAATTGTTTATTCTGACTCTTTAAGAGTAGGAGGTGATGTTTTTGACGATACCATTGTTAAATTTGTGCGAAGAGTGCATGGAATTATTATTGGAGAAGCTACTGCAGAACAAATTAAGGAAGAAGTCGGTAGTGCTTTTGAATCAAAGATAGTCAGAAAAAATGAATTTAGAGGTCGCGCAGTTTCTACAGGATTACCTGTAAGTTTTGAGATTACTAATTCCGAAATACTAGAAGCCTTAAGTGAACCTCTTGGTATGATTGTTAGCGCTCTAAGAACGGCTTTAGAGCAAACTCCACCTGAACTTTCATCAGATATTGCACAAAATGGGCTAGTAATTACTGGAGGTGGAGCTCTTTTAGATGGGATTGATCAATTGATCAATAATCAAACAAACTTACCAGTTACTATTGCTGATGACCCTCTTACTTGTGTTGCTAGAGGTGGAGGTATTGCTTTAGATATGATTAATCAACATGATATGGGGTTTTTGGCTGCAGAATAACTCTTAGTAAGTCGAAATATTAATAATGCGACTTTTAAAACTTATTTTACCAATACTTATTTCAATAATACTTATTGTGCTGGATACTCGTTTTTCGTACTTAGATAATTTTAAACGCTACACTTTAACGCTTCTTTCTCCGATTTATTTTGTTGTCGATTTACCTAATCATGTTGTTGATTGGGTTAACGATAAAGGTAGTGATAACGCGAAATTAGTTAGTGAAAATGAATACTTAGAAGGCAAACTGACTGAACTCAAGGCAAGACTTCAAACCTACAATAACCTAGTCTTGGAAAATCAAAAAATATCTAGTTTACTCGATTCAAGCTACTCTATTCCAGAACATCAAATCAAACTAGCGCATGTTAAATCGATTTCACAATCAAGACTTAAAAAACAAATAATTATTGATAAAGGCTTTAATGATGGAGTTACTTTATCTCAACTAATAGTTGGCTCTGATGGTGTTGTTGGTCATGTTACCCAGGTGACACCTTTATATTCAACTGTCCAACTTATTACAGACCCTACTCAACATATGCCTGTTAAAAACTCTAGAAATGGCATCAGAGGAATAACGAAGGGTTTAGCATCTAATGAAAAAGGCATGATTGTTGAATACGTCCCATTAGAATCTGACGTTAAATTAGGTGACATTTTTGTAACAAGTGGAATTGGAAATTCCTACCCAGCCGGCTATCTTGTTGGGAGAGTGACTCAAATTAATAATCTTTTAAACGATTCTTTTTTATCGATTACACTCCAACCCCTTCAAAATATGAATAAATTAGAGCTAGTACTCATCGTCTCAGAAAATAATGACTAACCAAAACCCTATTTTACTTCTTAGCAAAATATCAATTTTTGCATTGATTATTGGTGCAATTTCGTTGCCTTTAGTTATTGAGTTAACTTCACCATTATGGATGTTAGTTTGTTTTATTTACTGGGTGATTTATACTGATAGTAAATGGATATACCTCACTGCTTTGATACTTGGACTACTAATGGATGTACTTCAGGGAGGTATTCTAGGTCAGAATGCTTTGTCACTAGTCATAAGCTCAGCGTTCATTTTTAATGTTAAAAAATCATTTTTTGTTTCAAACTTAACAACCCAACAAGTCTATATTTTTTTAGGCTCCCTCATTTACTTAATTACTTTTTTATTAACCCACATATTTGTTCAAGGTTTTGATTTTAGCTGGTTAATATTAATTTCACCATTTTCTAGTGCAATTATATGGCCTGTTATTCGCTTTTTACTGGCAAAACTTAAACATTAAGTAGAAAGCTAATATGGAAAAAATCGCAAATACTAAACGAGAGAAAAAAATATTTAAATCAAGAATAATGATTGCTTCTTTATTTATGATAGCAATGGCTTTCATTCTAGTTTTAAGGCTATTTAACCTACAAATAACTAAGTATGAATACTACACTGAAGAGTCACTTGGAAATCAAATGCAGACTCTTCCTATTACTCCAATACGAGGAAATATCCTTGATCGCAATGGTAAGGTTTTAGCTACCAATGAGTTCTCATATAGATTAACCATTACTCCTGAGAAAATTAATGATTTAAATGGCACTTTTTTAGAATTACAGATAGAGAATTTAATTAATGAAGATGATATTACTAAGTTTAATAAAAATTTGAATCGCTATAAAAAGTTTCATAACATACCAATTAAACACAATCTATCTGAATCAAACGCTGCATCATTCCTTGTTAAAAATCAACTACCTGGAGTAGAGGTTGAGCCGTATTTTCATCGGGTTTACCCTAATGGAATTTCTAGTGCTCACCTTATTGGCTATGTCTCATCTATGAGCAAAGAAGATAAAAACTATTATGATAAAAATAATTATACTGGGACTAGCTTTGTTGGAAAAACAGGTATTGAGAAACAGTATGAAGACCTACTTCATGGTCAATCGGGTGAGAAACAAATCGAAAGAAATGTTGCAGGCCGTGTTGTTGATTCTACTATCATTAAAGCCTCTATCCCTGGTAAGGATATTTATCTGAATGTTGATATAGATCTTCAAATGACTGCTGAATCTCTATTGGGTGATAATCGAGGCGCAATAGTCCTTATTAATGTAAAAGATGGCTCAATATTGAGCCTAGTTAGTACGCCCACTTTCAACCCAAACTGGTTTGTTAATGGAATTTCATTTGATCAATATAATGAGCTTTATAACGACGAAAATTTACCACTTTTTGATCGGAGTATTAAAGGACTTTACCCCCCAGGATCAACAATCAAACCAATGATTGCTTTGGCTGGACTGGAATTAGGGAATATTACTATTAAAAACCAAATTTTTTGTCCGGGTTTTTATAAGCTTGCAGACTATTCAAGAAAATTTAATGATTGGAAGCGTTATGGTCATGGTCATGTAAATGTGGTTGAAGGTATTGCACAATCTTGTGATGTATTTTTTTATGATTTAGCCTACAAAATAGGAATTGATCAAATTCATGATAGCCTTGATCTATTTCAATTTGGAAAAAATACAAATATTGATTTACCTGGTGAACTAGGAGGAGTCTTACCTTCAAGAGAATGGAAAAAAATTAACAAAGATGAGCCTTGGTATAGGGGTGAAACTCTGATTACAGGAATTGGACAAGGCTTTATGACAGCTAGCGCGCTTCAATTAGCATTAGCAACCGCTGCTATTGCCAATAAAGGTCAACTATTAACGCCACAAGTAATGATGCATTCTCAAACAAAAAAAGGTGATGTATCACAGGATCAAAAAAAAGCTTCGCGCCAAATACCTATTAAAGATATTAATAACTGGGAAATAATCATTGAAGGTATGAAACAAACTGTTTATGGGAAATTAGGAACTGCAAAAAGATTAAACAACAAACTAAAATATACCTTAGCAGGTAAGACAGGAACAGCTCAGGTTTTTGGACTAGATCCAGAAGAAGAATATATTGCTGAAAATATTGATGAAAAATTAAGAGATCACGCACTATTTACTGGGTTTGCTCCTATTGAAGACCCTCAGGTTGCTATAGCCATTATTGTAGAAAATGCAGGTAGCGGAAGCTCAAAGGCCGCACCACTTGCGAGAGCTCTATTAGATGAATACTTTAGTAAAAATCCAGTTGTAAAAGAAACAGTAGAATGAGATCTAATTAAAAATTCTGTTCAGAAAAAAATATTTTTCTAAATTCAGAAAATGTATTAGCTTCAATTGCTTTTCTAATTGACTTCATTAAATCTTGATAATAGTATAAGTTATGAAATGTATTTAAGCGAGAGCCTAATATCTCATTTGTTTTTTGAAGATGATGAAGATAAGCCCTTGAATAATTGATGCACGTTGAACATTTACAGCTAGCGTCAAGTGGCCCAATATCTGACTTGTATTTTGCATTTCTAATTTTAACCACACCTTCTGAAGTAAATAAATGACCATTTCTTGCATTGCGAGTAGGCATGACACAATCAAACATGTCAATCCCAGATGAAATAGCCTCTACTAAGTCGGAAGGCGTTCCAACTCCCATTAAATATCTTGGTTTATTTGCTGGCAATTTATCCGGTAAATAACTAAGTACCTCCAACATTTCTTCCTTAGGTTCTCCAACAGATAGGCCTCCAATTGCGTAGCCATCAAAGCCCATCTCTACTAAAGACTCCATTGAATGAAGGCGGAGTTCTTTATACATTCCACCCTGAACAATTCCAAAAAGAGCATTTTTGTTATTAAGTCTTTGGTGTTCATCTAGTGATCTTTTAGCCCATCTTAAAGACAGCTGCATCGACTGATCAACTATATTTTTTTCACTTGGGTAGGCCGTACAGTCATCAAATATCATTACAATATCTGAACCTAATTTATTCTGTATTTGCATAGACTCCTCAGGACCCATAAAAATTAGTGAGCCATCTTTTGGAGATCTAAATTTAACGCCTTGCTCCATTATTTTTCTCAATTTTCCCAAACTAAAAACTTGGAAACCACCAGAATCAGTCAGAATTGGGCCAGACCAATTCATAAAATCATGTAAATCGCCATGCGCCTCAATAACCTCAGTTGTTGGAGTTAATGAGAGATGAAAAGTGTTACCCAAAATAATTTCAGCTCCTAAGTCTTTAACCTCATCTACTGTCAATGCTTTGACTGTACCACAGGTCCCAACTGGCATAAAAGCTGGAGTATTTACTACTCCACGATGAAAGGATAGCCTTCCTCGGCGGGCTTTGTTATCTGTATTAGTGACTTCAAATTTCATTGAGAGGTTAATAAATTAATTAGGTTTTTATAAGATTATTAGAATGCTTGATTAATTTCATCAAAACCAAAGCCCCTCGAGTGCAAAAAACGCTTTTGTTTTGCTTGGTCTTTAAAATCTAGGGACGTACCATGTCCAAATTTTTTAATCCTAACTTCTTTTGCTAACTTAGACCAATCAAAAATAGTTAAATTAAATTTGTTAATGCCTCTTCCTTTAAGCTCAAATGCAATTTTTATAGGACCTTTACCTTGGTTATATCTCATGAGAATAAAGGCTTCAGAAAATCGTTTATCACTTTGATAGTTTTGCTCAGCTAAAAGTGAGATTGAGCTATTAATGATTGCATCATCAAAACCCTTAAGTTGTAATTTTTTTAATAATTCTAATTGAGAATGCTCACGCCTCATCAACATCTTTAGCGCAGCTGAGTAGCATCTATTCTGTTGACTCTGGTTCGTCATGATCGCTACTCATTAATTTTTCACGAATTTTTCCCTCGAGCATTTGACTCATCTCAGTGTGCTCTTTTAAATAATCTCTTGCATTATCCTTGCCTTGGCCAATTCTTTCTCCTTCAACGCTGTACCAGGCTCCAGCCTTTTCAACAAGACCAAGCTCGACACCTAAGTCAATTATTTCACTCTCTCTTGAAATACCTTGATTGTATAAAATTTGGAATTCTGCCTTTTTAAATGGAGGTGCGACTTTATTTTTCAAAACCTTAACTCTGGTTTCATTGCCAAGAATTTCATCGCCTTTTTTAATGGCACCAATTCTACGAATATCTAATCGAACTGATGCATAAAATTTAAGTGCATTTCCACCAGTTGTTGTCTCAGGATTACCAAACATGACTCCAATTTTCATACGAAGTTGGTTAATAAATATAACCATGGTGTTAGTTCGTTTTATATTAGAGGTTAGTTTTCTGAGTGCTTGAGACATTAATCTCGCCTGCAAACCCATATGAGAAGCACCCATTTCACCTTCAATTTCAGCCTTTGGAGTCAACGCAGCGACAGAATCTATAACAACAATGTCTACACTTCCTGAGCGAACAAGCATATCTGTAATTTCTAGGGCTTGTTCTCCAGTATCAGGCTGTGAAATTAAAAGGTCATCAGTATTTACCCCTAGTTTCCTTGCATAAGTAGGATCAAGGGCATGTTCAGCGTCAATAAATGCTGCTGTTCCACCTATTTTTTGCATTTCTGCAATAACATGTAAGGTCATTGTTGTCTTTCCTGAGGACTCTGGTCCATAAATTTCAACAACCCTACCTCTAGGCAAGCCACCTATTCCAAGTGCAATATCAAGGCTTAAACTACCTGTAGAAACAGCCTCAATATCTGTTCTTGCCTCCTCATCCCCCAAGAACATAACAGATCCTTTTCCAAACTGTTTTTCGATTTGACCAAGGGCTACTTTTAGGGCTTGTTTTTTCTGTTCATCCACACCGCTCTCCCGAGTAAAATGTTAAGTAATTTATATATAATTATTATAATGGCTTTCACTCAACAAGATACAGAATGTATGTCTCTTGCTCTTAAACTTTCTGAGCTGGGTCGAGCAAGTGTTGGAGCAAATCCAATGGTGGGTTGTGTAATAACTCGTGGTGATGAAATTATTGCTCAAGACTTTCATCATCAGTATGGTGAAGCGCATGCTGAGATTAATGCTCTTGAGCAAATTAATCACAAAGCTAATAACACTTCACTCTACGTAACTCTTGAACCCTGCTCTCATCACGGTAAAACACCTCCCTGTGCAGATGCACTAATTAAAGCTGGAGTTAAGAAAGTTATTATTGCAATGCTTGACCCTAACCCTTTAGTGTCTGGAAGGGGAGTTAAAATGCTACAAGATGCCAACATTCAAGTTGAAGTTGGTTTACTTGAAGATGAAGCAAATGAACTCAATCGAGGATTTGTTAAAAGGATGCGAACTGGTATGCCATTTGTCACTTCAAAGATTGCTATGAGTCTAGATGGTAGAACAGCAATGAAAAATGGCGAGAGTAAATGGATTACTTCAGGCGCTGCCAGAAAAGATGTGCACAAACTTCGTAGTCAGAATCAAGCAATTATGACTGGATCAAGTACTATCATAAATGATAACCCGATGATGACAGTGAGGCTTAATGAGATAGATTCAAATCCGCTAAGAGTAGTTATTGACAGTAATAATCTCATTACTGATAAGTCACTTAATATTTTTTCATCTAATGCAGATACACTTGTATTTAATAGTGATAATTCAAAAACTCTTTCAAATGGAAAGTTAGATTTAAAATCAGCCCTTACAAAGCTTGGAGAGATGGGAGTTAATAACTTACTCCTTGAAGCTGGAAGTGGTCTCAACGGTGCGATGTTAGAGGCATGTCTAGTTGATGAGTTTATTATTTATACTGCGCCATTGATTCTTGGAAATGATGCCAGACCAATGATTGATATTCCCCTAGAGACAATGTCTGAAAAAATCAAATTGAGTATTATTGACATTAGACATGTTGGGACTGATATCAAAATTAGAGCTATCCTTAAATGAGTACGCTAACAAATAAACGAGTTTTGTTAGGGGTTAGTGGCTCAATTGCAGCTTACAAGTCTCCAGATATTGTTAGACGCCTGCAGGATTTAGGTGCTGAAGTTAGGGTAGTCATAACTGGTGGTGGAAGGGAATTTGTTAGTGAAAGATCGTTACAAACAATTTCAAAAAATAAAGTTCATGACAACCTTTGGGATAAAGATGCTGAACTTTCTATGGGCCATATAGAGTTAGCAAAATGGGCAGATGTAGTAATTATTGCTCCGGCATCTGCAAACACTATAGCTAAGCTTTGCCATGGTAAAGCGGATGACTTACTGTCTACTGTAATACTTGCAACAAGCGCCACTGTGATGATAGCGCCATCAATGAATCAACAGATGTATGCATCACTTGCAATGAAAGAGAACCTTCAGTTACTCAAAAGTCGTAACGTAATTATCATAGAGCCAGGTTTTGGCGAGCAGGCTTGTGGTGATGTTGGAGAAGGAAGACTAGCTGAGCCGATTGATATTGCACAACAAGTTGCAGAACTTTTTTTGAGTAACTCACTAAGTGGTAAAAAAGTTTTAATAACAATAGGTGGCACTATTGAAGCAATAGATCCAGTTAGATACATATCTAATCATAGTAGCGGAAAAATGGGTATGTCACTAGCTCATGCCTGTATCCAGGCCGGTGCAAAAACAACACTGGTAGTTGGCTCAATTTCAATTGATGTTGAAAGGAGAGCTGAAACTATTTTTGTAACTAGTGCAAGTAAAATGTATGACGCAGTAATGAATAACATTACAAACCAAGACCTATTTATTAGCTGCGCTGCAGTGGCAGACTATAGACCTTCAAAAGTAAGTCTTAATAAAATAAAAAAAACAAGTAATATAAAATCAATTCAACTTACAGAAAACAAAGATATTCTAGCTAGTGTGTGTAAATTAAAAGACAAACCAATCTGTATCGGTTTTGCAGCAGAAACTGAAAATTTAATTGCTAATGCGAAACAGAAATTAAAAAATAAGAAGTGTGATGCTATTATTTTAAATGACATTTCAAATAGTGAGATTGGTCTTAAGTCTGATGAAAACGAAGTACATTTTATATCTGAAAAGAATTCTGAAAAAATAGATAAAAATAGCAAGCAAATTATTGCTGAAATTATCATTAATAAAATTGCTAAATATTTTTTCTAATTGTCAAAAATGCCTATAAATCAAGGCTTAATGGACTTACTCACAAAACTGTGGATAACTCTGGTGATATCTCTTAATAATGCCATAAATCATGCGCTAGACTAGCAAATTCTATGGTTTTGGTTAATAAATAATCATAACCATTTTTTATATATAAATCAATGGCTTATGTTTTTATAGTTTTTGAATATATTTCAACTTTATCATGAATACTAGTTAATTGTCAGATAGCGGATAACTTTTATAGATTTCCCTTTTAAATAGGGCTTTTCAGGGCAAATATGATTTTTTATTAAAATTCCAATTGAACTACATTTAGATTTTAATATTAAATAGAAATAGATAAATTAAATTGGTATTAATATAAGTTTATTTTCTTTAACTTTTAACTGTTATTAGTCGCTTAATATAACTATTTATCTAAGAATTATATTTTAACTAATACTTAATTTTGTATTTTCCAGGGCCAAAATTCTTCTCGATTGTATCTAAGAGTTCTCTATTAAGTGAGACATTGTATTCTTTTGTGAGAGGAATTTTTCCTGAAGTATTATTAGATTGATATTCAATAATTACTGGACATTTTCCATAAAACTCTTGAAGTAAATTGCATAGTTCTACATACGTATTTTTATCTTTTTCACTCAATTTTATCTTGAGATATTTAGCATATTTCAACTGCACCTTATCAACTGGGTCTATTCGATCAACTACTATCTGCCATTGTTCTCTAAAATCCTTATTTACTTTGCCTGAAATAACTACGATTTCGTCTAGAACAATTTGATCACTATTTACCCCAAGAGCTTGTGAAAAAACTGCCGCATTAACTTTCTTTTCACCATCTTCAATTGTTAAACTTGCCATCTGCCCTTTTCTAGTATTACGATAGTTAATATCAGAGATTAAAGATAGAATGCGTACTTCCCTATTATTTCGAAAAACAAGATCCTTTGGCAAAGTGCAAACAATTGACTTTAAATCACCTTTATACCAATCTGTAGGATGTCGGTTAAGGTAAAAACCCATGACATTTTTCTCAAACATCAGTATTTGCTTAAATGATAAGTAGGAACCTGTTTTATACATTTTCTCGTATTCAATATGGCTTTCAACTTCTGAAAAAAGACTACTTTGACCTTTTGATAAATCATTTTGTCTCTGCTCAGCCTGACTCCTAGCACTTGGATAAGTGGCAATAAGGGTAGCTCTTTTTATGTCAAAAATATCAAATGCGCCAGCATATATAAGGGCCTCTAATGCTCTTCGATTTAAATACCTCTTTTCTATTCGAAAACAAAAATCAAAAATATCAGAATAATCTCCCTTCTTCTCACGCTGTAAAACTATTTCTCTCACTAAGGCTTCACCAACTCCCTTTATAGCACCTAGCCCATATACTATTGTCGTGTTATCTGTAATACTAAACTCATATTCAGATTGATTTATATCTGGTGCAATAAATATGACTCCTTTCTTCTTAGATTCTCCAACTGTAAATGCAATCCGGTCCGTATCATCCATCACAGAAGACAATACTGCAGCCATAAAAGGAGCTGGAAAGTGGGCTTTAAGCCAAGCAGTTTGATAAGAAATATACGCATAAGCAACTGAGTGAGACTTATTAAAGCCATATCCTGAAAACTTATCAATAAGATCAAAAATTTCATTTGCCTTATCTTTTTCAATATTTTTTTTAGAGGCTCCTTTTACAAACACTTCTCTCTGTTCTGCCATTTCTTCAGTTTTTTTCTTACCCATTGCTCTTCGCAATATATCTGCCCCACCCAAAGAATAGCCTGCCATAACTTGCGCAGACTTCATAACTTGTTCTTGATAAATAAATACACCATTTGTTGGTTTCAAAATTTCTTCTAGTATTTCATGCGGATATCGCACTCTAGCACCATGCTTAACTTGAATATAATCATCTACCATTCCTGACTCTAATGGACCAGGTCTATATAAAGCCAACATAGCAACAATATCTTCAAAACAATCAGCCTTAAGTTTTTTTAAGTAGCCTCGCATACCATCAGATTCAAGCTGAAAAACTCCAGTAGTATCACAATCTTGGAGTAATTTATATACCTTCGGATCATCTAAAGAAAGCTTATCAATATCTATCAAGCCATCACTTAATCGTTTTGTTGCAATAATTTTTACAGCCTTATCTATAACAGTTAGATTTGACAAACCAAGAAAGTCAAATTTTACAAGGCCTACAGCCTCAACATCATCTTTATCAAACTGCGACACTACTACATCTGACTCATCAGAACCTTTATAGATTGGGCAAAAATCACTGATCTTACTAGGTGCTATAACCACACCACCAGCATGAGTTCCAACATTTCTAATGAGTCCTTCTAAATCTTGAGATAAATCAATAAGTGTGGAAACACTTTCTTCAGAGTCATAGCGTGATTTAAGATCTGAAGAGTCCTCTAACGCTTTACTTAAGGTCATTTTTAATTCGTTAGGTATCATCTTAGCAATCTGATCACTAAAACCATATGGATGCCCTAATACTCTCCCTACATCTCTAACAACCCCCTTTGCAGCCATGGTGCCATAAGTAATAATTTGAGAAACTTTATCAGTTCCATACTTGCTAGCAACATATGCAATAACCTCATCTCGACGATCAGTACAAAAATCAATATCAAAATCAGGCATTGAGATACGTTCAGGATTAAGAAAACGCTCGAACAAAAGATCATGCTTAATAGGATCAACATTTGTAATAGAAAGTGCCCAGGCAACTAAAGATCCAGCTCCTGAACCTCTTCCTGGACCAACAGGGATACCATTCTCTTTAGCCCATCTTATAAAATCTGAAACAATCAAAAAATATCCCGGATAGTCCATCTCTAGAATCACAGACAACTCAAAATTTAACCGCTCATAATAAATCTCTTCGTTAACACTAATTCCTTTAAGTCTCTCTTTAAGGCCTGAAATTGACTCTTCATGAAAAAAATCAGAAATTGATTTTCCTTTTGGTGTTGGAAAAACAGGAAGATAATTCTTCGCAAATAATTCAAAATGCAAATTACATCGCTTTGATAATTCAACAGTATTTTTCAAAATATTTGGGAAGTCAGAAAATAAATCTGCCATTTCATCAGGATTTTTTAAATACTGCTCTTCACTAAATTTTTTTAATCTCCGAGCATCATCAAGAAGACCACCTTGGGCAATACAAATTCTAGCTTCATGGGCTTCATAATCATTTTTTTTCAAAAACTGTACATCATTAGTTGCTACTACTGGAATTTCTAATTGCAATCCAAGGTCTATAGTGAGATTAAGTAAATTCTCATCTAGAGACCTATTAGTTCTTTGAACTGAAATATAGTATCGATCATTAAAAATAGATTTCCAACCTATGGCTTTTTTTTCTGCAAGAATATGCTCATTAGATAAAAGTAGTTGTGCAATATCAGAATTCACCGCAGTTGCAACCATAATTAAACCTTTCTGGTGTGAGATGAGTTGATCTTCAGTAACGCTTACACTTGAAATTCCCTGTACATTTAAGTAAGCTTTAGATATAAGCTCAGAGAGATTGAGGTAGCCTTCATGGTTTTGGCATAATAACAAGACATCATAATTATCCAATTCTAAAGTTACTGTTATTTTCGCTCCAATAATAGGTTTGATACCAGCTGAAAATGCCTTTTGATAGAATTTTATTGCTGAAAAAAGACTCATATCATCTGTCAAGGCAACACTAGTCATTCCTGCCTCTTGGACACTTTCAATAAGTTTTGAGACACGAATTAAACTATTCTTTACAGAATACTCGCTTTGACATTGGAGATGAACAAAATCTGATGCGCCCATTTATAGGAAAATTACAAGAATAATATATCTTTATTTTACAAACAAATTTATATCCATCTTAGAGCATTTTATAAATTTAAAAACCTAATACTAAAACATATAAATCAGATTGAAATTTAATTATATATTTTGCGCCGCAGTTATTAAGGCTTGAGCTTTATCCATAGTTTCTTGCCACTCCAATTCAGGTAACGAGTCATAAACTATACCTGCTCCTGCTTGGATATAAAGGACTTCATCTTTAATTACTGCTGTTCTAATTGCTATTGCTAGGTCCATTCCGCCATGCCAAGATAAATTTCCAATAGCGCCAGAATAAATATTACGCTTTAAGCTTTCAACTTCATTAATTATTTCCATAGCCCTTACTTTAGGTGCACCACTCAAAGTGCCCGCTGGAAAAGTAGCTTTTAATACATCGATAGAACTCATACCTTCTTTTAATTCACACTCAACGTTTGAAACAATATGCATAACATGGGAGTATCTCTCAATAAACATTTTATCAGTAAGAGTCACACTTCCTGTTTTTGCAATTCGGCCTAAATCATTTCGACCCAAATCAATTAACATTAAATGTTCAGCAATCTCTTTCTCATCTGTTAATAGGTCCTTTTCAAGTTGAAGGTCCATTTTAGTTGTTTTACCTCTTGAGCGTGTACCAGCTAATGGTCTTATAGTAGCAATATTATTATTATCTACACGAGTTAAAATTTCGGGTGAAGAGCCAACTATTGAAAATTCATCTAGATTCAGAAAATACATATATGGCGAAGGGTTCAGTATTCTTAATTGACGATAAAGATCTATTGGTTTGGCTTTAAAGGAGCAGCTTAAGCGCTGTGAGGGAACAACCTGCATAACGTCACCTGCAATAATATATTTCTGTACATTATCAACAGCTTTTAAAAAATCTTTCCTACCAAAACTTGAGACAAAGTCTTCAGCCTTTATATTTTCAGAAGGAGTAGGTAAATGATTAAATGGTTTCTTAATATTTTCCTCAATCAAGCTAAGTTTTGAAATAGCGTCTTTGTAAGATTCAACACTAGGATTAATGTGAGTAATTATGTGGACTTTACTTGATAAATTATCAACAACTAAGAGGTCATTAGAAACCATTAATAAAATATCAGGTACATTTAATTCATCAGTTTTATTTATACCTGACAATTTTGGTTCTATATAGCGAATAATTTCATAACCAAAATAACCCACCAAGCCTCCATTAAAATCTGGCAAGCTTTCCAACTTCGGAACTTTGAATTTATTTTGGTAATCTTCAATCCACGCAAGAGGATCTTCAACATCATATTGTTCCAATAATTCACCATTTTTTTCAACAAAAATTTGATAGTCATGGACTTTAATAACTGTCTCTGCTGAGAGTCCAATAAATGAGTATCGCCCCCATTTTTCCCCACCTTGAACTGACTCTAGAAAATAACTATATGGGTTATTGGCTAACTTAAGATACAATGCCAAAGCAGTATCAGTATCCACAACAACCTCCCTTGAAAAAGGAATATGGTTATAGCCTTGCTCAATTAGATTGGTGAACTGTGAATTTTTCATGGGTATATTTTATCATTACCCAGATAATGATAGTTTTGGATTAATCTTCCAAACAATATTCTTATATTAATAAATAATTGAATTAGCTCTATTAATTATTAAATCTTAGGCTTCTCAAATAATAACTAATTTGAGAAGCCCTTTTATATCATTTAAATCTTATTCTTCAGCTTCAACCTCACTAAGTTGAGCAGATAACTCCTGCTCTGCCTCACTTGGTTGCATTAAGATTTCTTGGCTTCTTCTTTTTTCTTTATGATGAGTAAATCCAGTGCCTGCAGGTATCAAACGTCCTACAATTACATTCTCTTTAAGGCCTCGAAGATTATCAACTCTACCAGTAATTGAGGCTTCAGTTAGAACCCTAGTGGTTTCTTGGAATGATGCAGCAGAAATAAATGACTCAGTTGATAGTGATGCTTTAGTAATACCCATCAATAATCTCTGGTATTCAATAACTGACTTACCCTGAGCATTAAGTTGCTTATTTTTCTCAATAACATGAGCATATTCTGCAGTTTCACCATTAACGTATTTAGAATCTCCACAATCTAAAATTTCGACTTTTCTTAGCATCTGTTTTACAACTACTTCAATGTGCTTATCAGATATTTTAACTCCTTGAAGGCGATAAACATTCTGAACTTCTTTAACAATATAGTTTGACAAAGCCTCAACACCCAATAAACGTAGGATATCATGAGGATTCGAAGGACCATCAGAAATAACATCACCTTTCTCAACAGTTTCACCATCAAATACATTAATAGCTCGCCATTGATGAATCATCATTTCAGTAACCACACCATCTTCACTTGTAATTATTAAACGAACCTTTGATTTTGTTGGATTACCAAGACTTATAATTCCAGAACACTCTGCAAGAATTGCATGGTCTTTGGCTTTGCGAGCCTCAAATAAATCAGCAACTCGAGGCAAACCACCAGTAATATCACTTGTTTTAGAAACTGCTTTTGGTATTTTAGCAAGTATCTCACCAGCAGCGATTAACTGACCATCTTCCAAGTTTATTTTTACTCCTGAAGGTAAATAATGAGTTGACAGTACAAGTTTTTTATCTTTTTTGTCAACCAGCTTAATCATCGGTTTCATATCCCTAGCGGCTGAAGTTCTTTCTGCTTCTTCAATCATTTCAAAGAAATTTAATCCTGTTACAGGATCAGAATTTTTTAATACAGTTAACCCTTCAACAAAATCAATAAATGATACATGGCCAGAATTCTCAGCAATAATAGGATGAGTATGTGGGTCCCAGTCCGCAATCTTATCTTTAGCTTTAACTTTACCACCATCTTTAAAGTGAACAACTGCCCCATAAGGTAATTTATACCTCTCTTTTACTTGACCAAATTCATTTCTAATAGATGCCTCGGAAGATCTTGAAATAACTACAAAGTCTCCATTAGAGTTAGTTATAGATTTCATATTGTCAAAGTGTACAATACCATCTGTATTAATATTAATACTATTGACAGCTGTTGATGAACTAGCAGCACCACCAATATGGAATGTACGCATCGTTAACTGAGTTCCTGGCTCACCAATTGACTGTGCAGCGATTACTCCAACTGCCTCACCAACACCAATTTTATGACCTCTTGCCATATCATTACCATAGCAGGATGCACAAACGCCATATGAAAGTTCACAAGTAATGGCTGATCGTACTTTAATCAATTCAACTCCTAGTTCATTAATCTGATTAGAATCAGATAAAGTTATTAAATGATCTTTTTCTAAAAGAACTTCTTTAGAATTTGGTAATAAGACATCTTCGGCTAGAATTCTACCCAGCACTGCAGTGCCCAATGTTTGAACAACATTACCGCCATCAATAACAGCCTTCATAACTAAGCCATTTTGTGTGCCACAATCCTCTTCTGTAATCACTAAATCTTGACCGACATCAACAAGACGACGAGTTAAGTAGCCTGAATTAGCAGTCTTTAATGCAGTATCAGCCAAACCTTTTCGAGCTCCATGCGTTGAAATAAAGTATTGCATATTATTGAGACCTTCCCGGAAATTACTTGTTATTGGAGTCTCAATAATAGAACCATCTGGTTTAGCCATTAGCCCGCGCATGCCTGCTAATTGACGAATTTGTGCTGGCGAGCCTCTAGCGCCGGAATCTGCCATCATATAGATTGAGTTAAATGATGGTTTTTTCTCAGTATTACCAGCTGCATCAGTCACATTGTCATAACCTACTTTATCCATCATGGCTTTTGCAACTTCTTCAGAAGTACGTGACCAGATATCAATGACTTTATTGTAACGTTCGCCATTAGTTACAACTCCAGACGCAAATTGCTGCTGTACATCTTTAACTTGTGTATTAGCCTTATCAATCATGACCGTTTTCTCATTAGGTATGATCATATCATTTGAACAAAAAGAAATACCTGATTTAGTTGAATATTCAAAACCCATATACATCATTTGATCAGCAAAAATTACTGTTTCTTTGAGTTCCTGAGAACGGTAGCAAACATGAATTAAATTCGAAACTACTTTTTTTGATAACGCTTCGTTGATTAGATCAAAATTCAAGCCTTTAGGCAAAATTCTAGAAAATATTGCTCGACCAACAGTCGTGTCAACTATGCGAGAGTTACTAGGTATGAATCCAGATTCTGTTTTAGAATAATCTTGTACTCTTAATTTAACTTTTGCATGAAGATTAACAAAATCTTCACCATAAGCAGTAAGGGCTTCATTGGTATTTGCAAAAATCATACCTTCACCTTTCTGATTCACCATTTCTCTGGTCATATAATAAAGGCCTAATATTACATCTTGAGAAGGAATAATAATTGGATCACCACTAGCTAAATGAAGAATATTATTTGATGCCAACATTAAGGTTCTCGCCTCTAACTGAGCTTCTTCTGAAAGTGGAACATGAACTGCCATCTGGTCACCATCAAAGTCTGCATTAAATGCAGTACATACAAGGGGGTGAAGTTGAATTGCCTTACCTTCTATTAAGAGCGGTTCAAACGCTTGAATACCAAGTCGGTGAAGGGTCGGTGCACGATTTAAAAGAACAGGATGCTGGTGAACAACCCTTTCAAGAATATCCCATACTTCAGGGATTTCACTTTCAACCATTTTCTTAGCAGCCTTAATTGTTGAAGCTAAGCCATTAGCCTGAAGACGATTATATATAAATGGCTTAAAAAGCTCTAGCGCCATCTTTTTTGGTAATCCACATTGGTGAAGCTTTAGATATGGACCACAAACAATTACTGAGCGGCCCGAATAATCAACCCTCTTTCCTAATAAATTTTGACGAAAACGTCCTTGCTTACCCTTAATCATATCTGCAATTGACTTAAGTGGGCGTCTATTATTACCCATCACTGCTCGTCCTCGTCGACCGTTATCAATTAATGAATCAACAGCCTCTTGGAGCATACGCTTTTCATTACGAACAATAATCTCAGGTGCATCAAGCTCTAATAGTCTTGCAAGTCGATTATTTCTATTGATCACTCTGCGATACAAATCATTTAAATCAGAGGTTGCAAAACGACCGCCATCTAATGGAACTAATGGTCTTAGATCAGGCGGAAGAATAGGTAATACATTTAATACCATCCATTCAGGCTTGTTACCTGATTTAATTAATGAATCAACCAATTTTAGACGCTTATTAATTTTCTTAAGTTTAGTTTGTGATTTTGTAGTAAGTGCTTCCTCACGTAAATTTGCAGCCTCTTTTTCAAGTTGCATTTCAGAAAGCACATCTTGAATAGCTTCTGCCCCCATTTTGGCAACAAACTCATCATCGCCATATTCATCCAAAGCATCAAAAAACATTTCTTCTGTAAGGAGTTGTTTTTTAATTAAAGGAGTATTACCTGGATCTGTTACTAAAAAAGCCTCAAAATAAAGAACTCTCTCAATATCTTTTAATGTCATATCCATTAGCAAGCCGAGTCTGGAAGGTAGTGACTTCAAATACCAAATATGAGCAACTGGAGCAGCAAGATCAATGTGGCCCATTCTTTCTCGCCTTACTTTAGAAAGGGTGACTTCTACACCACACTTTTCACATACCACATTGCGAAACTTCATTCGCTTATATTTACCACATAAACACTCAAAGTCTTTCATAGGACCAAAAATTTTTGCACAAAACAAACCCTCTCTTTCAGGTTTGAAGGTTCTATAGTTGATAGTTTCAGGTTTTTTAACTTCACCAAAAGACCATGAACGAATTTTTTCAGGAGACGCTAAACCAACTCTAATTGCATCAAAATCTTGGTCTTTATTTTGCTGTTTTAAAATTTGTAATAAATCTTTCAAGGGATTCTCCTTATTTAATTTTGTTCAAGTTCAACATCAATACCCAATGCACGAATTTCTTTCACCAGAACATTAAACGATTCTGGCATTACCGACTCGGTACGATACTCACCGTCAACTATATTTTTATACATTTTTGCTCTACCGGAAACATCATCAGATTTAACAGTTAACATTTCACGAAGTGTGTAAGCCGCGCCATATGCCTCAAGTGCCCAAACTTCCATTTCACCAAATCTTTGTCCACCAAACTGAGCTTTACCGCTAAGTGGCTGTTGAGTTACTAATGAATATGGCCCAGTCGAACGAGCATGCATCTTATCATCCACTAAGTGGTTGAGTTTAAGCATATGCATATATCCTACAGTTATATCACGATCAAAAGTATCGCCAGTTCGTCCATCATATAATTGTATTTGGCCACTCTCAGGTAAATCAGCCATCTTAAGTAATAACTTAATATCTTCTTCTTTAATACCATCAAATACTGGTGTAGCCATTGGCACACCTGAACGAAGATTATTTGCTAACTCAAGTATTTCATCATCAGTGAAAGACTTTATATCTTCTGTCTTTCCATAACTGTTATAAATAGTATCAAGCATTGAACGTATTTTTTTAATTGTATCTTTTTGATGCTCATCAAGTAAATTACCTATCTTATAACCTAGGCCTTTAGCAGCCCAACCTAAATGAACCTCTAATACCTGCCCAACATTCATACGCGATGGAACGCCAAGCGGATTAAGAACTACATCTACCGGTGTGCCATCTACTAAGTGTGGCATATCTTCTACAGGAGACACACGAGAAATAACACCTTTGTTTCCATGGCGTCCAGCCATCTTATCGCCAACTTGAAGTGTTTTTCTTGTAGCCACATAAACTTTGACCATCTTCTGAACACCTGGTGGTAATTCAGCGCCTTCTTGAATTTTTGCTCTTTCCACTTCAAAAAAAAGTTCAAATTCATCCTGCTTGGCTTTAGATTGTTTTAACAGTAAAGCAACTTCTTTATTAATATCAGCATCTTTAACTTTCAATTTTGCTATTTCACTATTTTCAAGTGTTTTTAGATTTGTAGCACTAAGCTTGTCACCACTTTTTATGCTACCAATATTACTGCTAGAAGTATTACCAGAAAGTTTTAAGCGAATACGGCGAAAGATATCGCCATCAATAATACCAAACTCATCATCAATATCTTTTTTAATATTCTCTATTCGTTCTTCATCGATCACAAGTGCGCGTGAGTCTTTTTCAACCCTATCTTTAGTGAAGATTTGAACATCGATTACAACTCCTGATTTTGAAGCTCCCATTCTGAGAGAAGTGTCTTTTACATTGTTAGCTTTTTCTCCGAAAATAGCTCTTAATAACTTTTCTTCAGGAGAAAGAACTGTCTCACTTTTAGGTGTGACTTTTCCAACTAAAATATCTCCACCTTTGACTCGTGCACCTACATAAACAATACCAACATCATCTAACTTTGAGAGAGCTGATTCACTTACATTCGGAATATCTGAAGTAACCTCTTCAGTTCCAAGTTTTGTGTCTCTTGCATAGGCCGTTAATTCTTCAATATGAATCGAAGTGTAGCGATCTTCCTGAACAACCTTTTCTGATATTAATATAGAATCTTCAAAGTTATAACCGTTCCAAGGCATAAAAGCAATCATCATATTTTGACCTAGAGCAAGTTCCCCTAAGTCAGTCGATGGACCATCAGCAAGAACATCACCTACAGTAATCTTATCGCCAGTTTGAACAAGTGGTTTTTGATTAATACAAGTATTTTGATTTGAACGAGAGTATTTGATTAGACTGTAAATATCAACACCAAGTTCTCCAGCCTTTGCTTGTTTAGCATCAACTCGAATTACAATTCTAGATGAATCAACTGTTACAACAACTCCATCATGATCTGCAATAACACAGACACGCGAATCCCTTGCAACAACGCGTTCAATTCCTGTTCCAACCAGCGGCTTTTCAGCGCGAAGTACTGGCACAGCCTGGCGCTGCATGTTTGAGCCCATTAATGCACGGTTGGCATCATCATGTTCTAGGAAAGGAATAAGCGAAGCAGCCACAGATGATATCTGCTTAGAATCAATATCAATAAGTGTAACTTCAGATTTATCTACTAGAACAAATTCATTTTTATGTCTTCCAGACACTAGATCATCAATTAAATAGCCTCTACTATCAACTGAAGAATTTGCAGTAGCAATTGTATGATCTATTTCATCAATTGCAGATACATAGATAATCTCTTTAGTAACAAGTCCATTCTTAACAACTTGATATGGAGTCTCTAAAAAACCATAATCATTTGTTCTAGCATATACCGCTAGAGTATTTATTAAACCAATATTTGGACCTTCTGGAGTCTCAATAGGACATAAGCGCCCATAATGAGATGGATGAACATCACGAACCTCAAAACCCGCACGTTCACGAGTTAATCCACCCGGACCTAAAGCTGAAATACGACGTTTATGTGTCACCCCAGACAAAGGATTTACTTGATCCATAAACTGAGATAACTGAGATGAACCAAAAAACTCCCTGACAGCAGCAGAAACTGGCTTAGAGTTAATTAAATCCTGTGGTGTTAGCTCATCAGTTTCAGCAAGATTCAATCCTTCTTTAACTGCTTTTTCAACTCTAATAAGACCAATTCTAAATTGGTTTTCAATCATCTCACCAATAGCTCTTACGCGCCTATTAGCTAAAGTATCAACATCATCTACAACATCATGTCCATTTTTAATATCAATTAATTTCTTAATCACATTAATAATATCATCATGGGTTAAAACATGTTCGCCCTTTTCTGAAACCATTCCAAGGCGCCTATTTAGCTTCATTCGGCCAACTCGAGAAAGATCATATCGATCGTTATTAAAGAACAAATTTGAAAACAGAGTGTTAACTGCATCTTCTGTTGCTGGTTCGCCTGGTCTCATAACATGGTAAATTGACATACGAGCTTCAATTTCTGTTTGCAGCTCATCAAGACGCAAAGTATCTGAAATATAGATACCATTTTCAGCATCATTGATAAAAATAATATTAAGTTTTTTAATCTTTGCTGTGATTAAAACTTCAATTAATTCTTCAGTTATCAAAGAATTCGCATTTAATAAAATTTCTCCTGTATCAGTATCAACAACATCAGCAGAGACAACTTTACCTAAAAGATATTCAATTGGAACATTAAGAGAGTTAACTTTAGCAGCACCGAGTATTTTGACATGCCTAGCGGTAATTCGACGCCCTTTTTCAACAACAATATCTTTACCTAATTTTATATCAAATTCAGCTATTATGCCTTTTAGACGTTCAGCCTTTACTTCCAATTCGCACGACTTAGACTTTAGCTTGACAACAATATGATCAAAGAATGTGTCAATAATTTTATTTGTTGACATACCCATTGAGCGAAGCAAAGTAGTCACAGGGAGTTTTCTTCTTCTATCGATTCTAACAAATAAATGCTCATGATGATCAAATTCAAAATCTAGCCATGAACCACGGTAAGGAATAATTCGAGAAGAAAATAGTATTTTTCCAGATGAGTGTGTCTTTCCCTTATCATGCTCAAAGATAACTCCTGGCGAACGATGAAGTTGTGAAACTACAACACGTTCTGTACCATTAATAACAAATGTACCAGTATCTGTCATCAATGGAAGTTGTCCTAGATAGACACTTTCTTCGACAACCTGTTTTACTCGACGTTTTTTCTTTAAAGAGGATCCATTTTTATCAAATAACACTAAGTTAAGTTTAACTTGTAGTGTTGCAGCATAAGTAACCCCACGAAGCTTACACTCTTTAACATTATATTTTGGTTCTTGAAGCTCATAATCTACATATTCAATTTCAGCATAACCATTGAGAGCTGTGATTGGAAACACAGATTTAAAAACAGAATGAAGACCGATATCTTTCTTTTCAGTAACTTCCTCTTGAATAAAAGCATTAAATGAATTAATCTGAATAGATAATAAGTCTGGCTCTTTAAGAATCGATTCTCTAGTTCCAAAATTATTTCTGATACGTTTTTTTTCTGTAAATGAGTAAGTCATGAATGCCCCATATTAATCAATAAATTGTTTTCAAAATTACTTCTAAATAAAAACACCAAAATCCCCTTCAGGGGATTTTGGTTTATAGCATCAACCAAATTACTTAAGTTCTACGCTAGCGCCAGCTTCTTCAAGCTGCTTTTGGATACCCTCAGCTTCCGCTTTAGATGCACCTTCCTTAATAGGAGTAGGGGCACTCTCAACAAGATCCTTTGCTTCCTTAAGACCTAATCCAGTGATGGTACGAACAGCCTTAATAACAGCAACTTTCTTGTCACCAAAGCTTGTTAATACAACATCAAACTCAGTCTTTTCTTCAGCAGCGGCTCCAGCTTCTGCTGCTACCGCAACAGGTGCCGCTGCAACGGCAGCTGCTGAAACACCAAATTTATCTTCCATTGCTGAAACTAGATCAACAACATCCATTACAGACATATCTGCTATTGCATTTAAAATATCTTCGTTACTTAATTTCGCCATGATATTTACTCCTATATATAATTATTATTGTTGATCACGTATAGCTGCCACAACACGAGTTAACTTAGTTGGAACTTCATTTAAAGTTCTTACTAACTTCTCAGTTGGAGCAAGCATCAACGCCATCAACATACTGATTGCTTGATCTTTAGTTGGAAGGCTAGCGATTTTCTTAAGTTGATCTGCATCAACAAATTCACCGGCAACTCCCAAACCTTTAACGACTAACGCTTTGTTGTCTTTAATAAAGTTACGGAAAACGCGCGCTACAGCACCCGGATCTTGTTGGGAAAACCCCAAGATAACTGGGCCACTTAAAACTGGAGTAATACACTCACAACCAGTTTCAGCTAACGCTCTCTTTGCAAGCGTGTTTTTTACAACACGTAAAGAAACATCTGCATCAATCGCAGAGTTCCGCAAATTAGTCATTTGTTCAACATTCAATCCACGATACTCGGCAACGCCGACAGACACTGCATTAATAGCTACTGCATTGACCTGTTCAACAACTGCTTTTTTTGCTTCAAGATTTAGAGCCATATTGTCTCTCCTGAACAATTAAAAAAAGAAAGCCATAAAATTACAACTTTCGCCACAGAGTATTTTCATACCCTCTACATAGGCAAATTGAAGGATCAATTTATTAAGCAACAAATTGAAAAAAATTTGTCGCACCTATGGTCTTTGAGGCATGACAAGTTAACCTGTCGCCCAAAGAATTCATTAACTGATAATAATTTATTTATCAGTTTTAAAACTAATTAAATATCAACACTTGCTGCATCAATTGCAAGGCCTGGGCCCATAGTTGATGAAACACTAATCTTTTTAAAATAAATACCTTTCGCTGAACTTGGTTTACCCTTTTTAAGTGCGTCAATCAGTGTCACAATATTTTCTTCTAATGCCTTTGCATCAAAAGAAGCTTTGCCAATACCAGCATGAACAATACCAGCCTTATCTGCACGATAACGGACCTGTCCAGCTTTTGCATTTTTAACAGCTGTTGCAACATCAGGGGTAACAGTTCCAACTTTAGGGTTTGGCATCAAACCACGAGGACCAAGAACTTGTCCTAATCGACCAACCACACCCATTGCATCTGGAGACGCTATAACAACATCATAATTAAGGTCACCATCTTGCATAGTTTTCATTAAATCATCCATACCTACAATATCTGCACCCGCATCGGTTGCTTTTTGAACATTATCACCCTGAGTAAAAACCGCTACTCGAACAACCTTACCAGTGCCATTTGGAAGAACAACTGCACCACGAACATTTTGGTCTGACTTTTTAGTATCAATACCAAGGTTAATACTTACATCTACCGATTCATCAAATTTTGCTGTTGCACATTCCTTAACTATTCCAAGAGCATCTGAAATTGAGTATTTAGAACCTACTTCTACCTTAGAAGAATTTACTTTTTGATTTTTTGTTACATTAGCCATCATCAACCCTCCACCACTAGACCCATTGAGCGAGCAGTTCCAGCTACAATTTGAACAGCAGCATCTAAATCATTTGCATTCAAATCTTTCATCTTAATATTTGCAACTTCTTCTAACTGAGCGCGAGTAACTGTACCAACTTTATTAATATGTGGCTCACCACTTCCTTTCTCAATCCCTGTAACTTTTCTAAGAAGAACAGCCGCAGGTGGTGTTTTAGTTATAAATGTAAAACTGCGATCATTGTAGACCGTTATCACTACTGGCACAGGCAAGCCTTTTTCAATGTCTTGTGTTTTAGCGTTAAATGCTTTACAAAAATCCATAATATTAACACCATGCTGACCTAATGCAGGGCCAACTGGTGGTGACGGATTAGCTTCTGCTGCAGGAACCTGTAGCTTAATGTATGACTCAATTTTTTTTGCCATTTTATCTCCTATGGGTACAAACGCCTTTAAGCTCCCCGTTGCTAATTTCAGCCTATAAAGACTGGGTTAAGTTTTCTCTACTTGAGAAAACTCTAATTCAACTGCAGTAGTTCTTCCAAAAATTAGAACCTCCACTGTCAATAAACTCTTTTCGTAATTAACGCCTTCAACAGTGCCATTAAACTCATTAAATGGACCTTCAATAACCAATACCTCTTCACCCGGTTGAAATGCAACCTTTGGTTTAGGTTTGTCTGCGCCTTCTTGAACACGCGCAAAAATTCTATCTACTTCTCTCTGAGTTATTGGAGAAGGTTTTCCAGATGAACCACCAATAAAACCAATTACATTATTAGTATTTTTAACTAATAACCAACTTGGCTCAGTCAATTCCATCTTTATTAGCATATAGCCTGGAAAAAACTTACGTTCGGTTTCCTTCTTCTTTCCGCCCTTTAATTCAACTACTTGTTCGGTAGGAATTAGAATCTCATCAACAAGATTTTCAATACCCTCTCTAGTTACAGCTTCTTCAATTGCGACTTTAACTTTCGCTTCATAGCCACTTCTAGCGTGAATTACAAACCAATTCTTAGACATGAAAATCCTTTAATTAAAAAATGTTCAGTAATGAGATTGATTGCACGCCCCAAGTAAAGAATGCATCAATAATCCAAAGAAAAATAGCTACAATAACTACTGCAATCAAAATGATTCCAGTTGTCTTTGCAGTTTCTTCACGAGTTGGCCAAACAACTTTTCTTAATTCAATCCTGGTCTCTCTAAGAAAATGAAGAAACCTATCACCTTGAGTAGATTTAATAAATACTGCTCCAGCTATAATAAACCAAAGTAGAGTAATCAGAACTTTAGTGAGCGTATTAAAATTAAGTGGATTTACATAATATAATGCAAGCGCTGCGATCACAATAGCAATTGCTAGAATAGTTTTCCACTGATCAGACCCACTCTTTAAATTGTCTATTTGCTTAGTCACATATGTCCTTTAATTTGGCAGGCAAGGAGGGACTCGAACCCCCAACCAATGGTTTTGGAGACCACTACTCTACCAATTGAGCCACTTGCCTAAATATTAAATCCTAAAATAAACATAGCCACCCACTCAAACTGAATGGCTACTCGCTATATTAATTTTTTCTAACTCGTAATCTTCGAGACGACTCCAGCACCTACCGTGCGTCCGCCTTCTCTAATTGCAAATCTTAAACCTTCTTCCATTGCAATCGGAGCTAACAACTCAACTGTCATCTTAATATTGTCACCTGG